>JABAHP010002234.1_pt1 | contig 59755 bp, 42 predicted proteins | sample 7062081 | NCBI WGS metagenome assembly JABAHP01 (sample SAMN14534357, study PRJNA622989) | marine sediment metagenome | biome: marine biome [ENVO:00000428]; feature: marine pelagic biome [ENVO:01000023]; material: deep marine sediment [ENVO:00002113] | place: India: Gulf of Kutch | collected...
TGACCGGCGCCGAGACGGTGACCAAGGCCTCCGGCGGGATGGTGGTGAAGGCGGATAAGGACCAGGCCTCGCCGAACGCGGCGATGCGCGCCGCCGAGCGGGTGGCGGACATCGCGAGGGAGAAGGGCATCGACGGCGTCCACGTGCGCATCCGCGCCCCCGGGGGAAACAAGTCCCATAGCCCAGGACCCGGCGCCCAGGCGGCCATCCGGTCCCTGGCCAGGGCGGGCCTCCGCATAGGGCGCATCGAGGACGTGACCCCCGTGCCCCACGACGGAACCAAGAAGAAGGGCGGCCGCCGCGGTCGGAGGGTGTAGGAGGCGATGGTTATGAAACTGGACTTCAAGGAGCTTACTGAGACCAAGGCGGTCGTGGTGGTCGAGGGCACGAACCCCTCGATCATGAACGCCCTGAGGCAGACCCTGGTGAGCGACATCCCGAAGATGGCCATCGAGTTCGTGGAGTTCCACCTGGGCCCCATCCGGGACCAGGACGGCAGGGAGTACGAGTCCATCTCACCCCTGTTCGACGAGATCCTCTCCCACAGGCTCGGTATGGTGCCCATCCCCACGGACCTGGACTTCTTCAACTTCCGAGAGGAGTGCGAGTGCGAGGGGGAGGGCTGCCCCAAGTGCTCCATCATGTACGTGCTCAACAAGAAGGGACCCTGCACGGTGTACTCCGGCGACCTGGAGCCCGTGGGCGACAGCAGCCTGAAGATAAAGGAGGACCTGATCCCACTGGTTAGGCTCTCCGAGGGCCAGGCGCCCCTCATCTACGCCACCGCCGTCCTGGGAACCGGCAGGAACCACGCCAAGTGGCAGGTGTGCCACGGGGTCGGCTACAAGTACTACCCCATCGTCAAGATCAACGGAAGGAAGTGCGACAAGGGCGCCTCCTGCGTACGCATCTGTCCCCGCGACGTGCTGGTCGAGGGCGACAAGAAGATCGAGGTTGCGGACCTGGAGGCCTGCACCCTCTGCATGAGCTGCGTGGAGGAGTGCGAGCCCGGAGCCATCACCGTGGAGGGCGACCCGACCAAGTTCGTCCTGACCCTGGAGACCGACGGCTCCGTCACCGCCCAGCGGGCCCTCCAGTACGCCATGGACAACCTGGTGGAGAAGGCCGAGGCGTTCCGCGAGGGAGTAAGCTCCCTGGGCTAGGAAGACCCCTACCCCACTAGCCTTAGGACCTTCCTCACCCTGGTCCTCTGGGAATCGGTGAGCTCCGGATCCCTATCTGCCAGGACCGAGAGGAACTCCTCCCGGTTGCCATCGGCCACCATCACCACCATGTCCTCGGCATGGGTCGCCACCAGCTTGGGCTTGCAGTCCGCCAGGATGTCGAGGAGGACAGGGCGGAGCCGCTCCTCGTAAGACGGGTCCTTGGAGGCCACCACGGCGAGGGCCTTGACCCCTGACACCACTGTGATCACCGTTCCCTTCGCCAGGGCTTCGAGGACCTCGTCGAGGCGGGCCCAGATGGCCTCTGCCTGGGAGTCCGCCACCGTCCACAGCGCGATCATACCGCCCCATACCATCCTGTTCTGCTTGCTGCCCATCAGGTCGATGAAGGTGTCGGTGTATGGCTCGATGAGGGAGGGCTCGATGTACCCGACCTCGTAGAGGACCTTGATGCAGTCGCTGGCGATGCTCTTGTTGGTGTCCTCGAGGTGGGCCGCGATCTCCGCGATCCCCTCGGAGTCCCTCTTCTCTGCCAGATCCCTCGCCAACTCCTGGTTCGGGACCTCGTCGCGCCGGTCGACGTTGTAAGCGATCCGCTCGAACGCAGTCATGCTCGAAGTCCCCTCGCCGTCGACTGGATCAGCTCCCATGCCGCCTTCACATGGCGGTGCTCGACGAAGGTCTGTCCCACCACCAGGCGCAGGGTGTACTTGCCGTCCAACCGGGTATGGGTCAGGAAGACCTTGCCCGTGTTGTTGAGCCTCTCGAGGAGCTCCTCGTTGAGGCCGTCCAGCAGCTCCTCTGGGACATCCGGTGGACCGTACCTGAAGGTCACAAGGTTGATGGGGGACGGGGCCATAGTCTCGAAGTCAGGTGCCGCGTCGACCTCCCCCTTGAAGAGATGGGCCAGCTCCACGTGCCGACGCACCATGCGACGAAGGCCCTCCACTCCATACGACCTCATGACGAACCACAGCTTGAGGGCGGTGAACCGCCGGCCCAGGGGAACGCCCCAGTCCCGGTAGTTGATGACGCCCTCCTCCTTGGTCCTCAGGTACTCGGGCATAATCTCGAAGGTCCGCACCAGGGCCTCCGGGTCCCGAACGAAGTAGGCGGAGGTGGGCAGCGTGGTGAGCATCCACTTGTGAGGGTTCATGACGAAGCTGTCGACATGCTCCACGCCCTCAACCATCCACCTGAACTCGGGGCACACCAGGGCCGTGCCCGCGTGGGCGGCGTCCACGTGGAGCCATACCCCCTGGCGGGTGCACACCTCGCCGATCTCCCCCAGGGGGTCGATGGCGGTGGAGCCGGTGGTGCCCACGGTGGCCACCACGATGGTGGGTAGCCTGCCCTCGGCCTTGTCCGCCTCGATCGCCCTCTCCAGGGCGACGGGGTCCATGGCGTAGGTGCTGTCCACCGGGACCTTCCGCATGTTGTCCCTTCCGAGCCCTGCTATCTTCACGCCCTTCTCGATGGAGGAGTGGGTCTCGGTGGAGGAGTAGGCGGTGAGGATGCCCTTGCCCACGAAGCCCGTCTCGTTGATGGTGTAGTTGGTTACCAGCTCCCGGGCCGAGAGGATAGCGCAAAGGGTAGCCGTGGAAGCGGTGTCCTGGATGACGCCGGTGAACTCCGGGGGCAGTCCCAGCATGTCCCGAAGCCACTCCATGACCCGGGTCTCCAGCTCGGTGGCGGCGGGGGAGGTCTGCCATAGCATGCACTGGGGGGCCAGGGTGGAGATCACCATCTCCGCCAAGATGGAGGGGGGGCTGGTGTTGGCAGGGAAGTAGGCGAAGAAGGAGGGATGCTGCCAGTGGGTGATCCCCGGCATGATGACACCGTCCAGGTCCCGCATGATGTCGTCGTACGGCTCTCCCTCCTCCGGTGCCGATGCTGGAAGCCGGCGCGTTATGTCACCGGGGGAGACCTGGGAGAGCACTGGTAGGTCCTCGACCCGCTCCATGTAGTCGGCCATCCAGTCGACGGTCTCGTGTCCCCTTCTCCTGAACTCATCGATGTTCATTCCATCCCCCTGGAACGGCTATGGGCGGGACACATACATCGTGGGTGTTAAGGGTTCGCAACGAAATGCATTCCCCGGTAATCCAAGGAGAGCGGCCGTTGCAGATAGAACACGGGCGTCCTCAGGAACTGCCACGCCGCTCCCGGAGGCGCACAACGAAGAGGACGGTCACCAGCACGGAGATGGTCGCCACCAGGAGGACTGGAAACATCCAATCATTGCCGGATCCCCAGGGCAGGTCGCTCCCATCTCCTCCGCTCCCGTCGTCCAAGGGGTATATCGGTTCCGTCGACAGGTTCCCCAGCTCCTCCGGGGGTGGGGGGTAAGGAGTCACGTTGAGATGGTAGAGTCCGATGGTGCCGTCGTTGAAGCTCGCCACCACCATTCCCTCGTACGCTGGGTCCGCCTCCAGCTGTAGGATAATCCGGGACGTGTTCAGCTCCGAGACCATTGTGTACCCGTCCAGGTCCCTCCAGGTCCCCTCTGGGTTGGGTTCCTGACGCCATAGCTGTATCGAGGACCCTGGGGCGTGCCGAATGGCCCCAAGAACGAAGTCGCCCTCGTTCCCGTTGGCCCATGCCATGCCCATGGGTTTGTTGGGTCTTACGTCCCAGGTGAAGGCCTGTTCACGGGGATTGCCGTTCCAGACCGAAACGTTGAAACCGGGGTCCACGAACGCCCATCCCGAGGACGCATTGATGTCCCAGACCAGCCCATACAGTCCGATGTCCACACCCTCCCTCTCGTATTCACGGGCATCCATCGCGATGGTCCATAGGCCCTTTCCCTTGAGATGCATCACCAGTTCCTGGCCTTCGGACCTGAGCTCGTATCCGCTCCCATCCAAAGGGATGTCCATCTGGCCGATCACCTTGCCGGTCAGGACGTTGAGGAACAGGATCTGTGGCCCGACCTGCCTGTCGCTGCAGGTGGTGGCCAGCACCGTATCCCCTGGCAGGAACTCCATCGAGAAGATGCCCGAGAGCCTGTCCTTCAATGCTTTCACAGGGAACGTCTTGCTGGGTTCGAACCCCGGCGTGTCGTAGGCCTTGATGACCAGTTCTGGATTGTCCGACGGACCCAGGTAACCCCACGTGACGAGCCATCGGTCGCCATGGGACCATTCGAGGCCACCGAAGCCGGAGGGTGTCCATGGAACGGACAGCTCTGCTACCGTCTCGTAGGACCGGTCGACCACGCGGAAGTCCCTGGCGTCACCGAAGCCCCTGAGTGCGATGAGCGAGCCCCTGTTGTTAAAGTAGAACTTCTGGCCTTCGGATTCCCCCCCGGGGTACCAGATGTGGAAGGGTTCGATCCCCCTCCCGTCCACTTGGTCCTCTCCCCAGAAAGGGATCCCGAAGGGCGACGGCCTCACGTCGTAGCGCACCAGGTGCAGGGTCCCGTCCTCCGTCGCCACGTAAACCGTCTGGTTCGACCCGGGGTACAGCGCGATCATCGTGGCATCCCCCTCGATGTCCAGTGAGCACATCTCCCGAAGGTCCTCTGTCGGTGTGTTGAACGTCCATATCTGCCATGCAGTGAGCCGGGTGCCTCCCTCCGGCCTTCCAATGGCTGCGACGAAGTTCGAGTACCTGATGGGTGTCCAAGTGACGCCCAGGACCGGGCCCTCGCCCACTGGGACGCTCTTGAGGGGGTCGTCCGATGGGAAGGTGGACGTCACGACCCTCCCCCCCTGGTCGCCCACGATGGCGGGCATTCCATTGGGGAGGCTCCAAGACGAGGGACCTCCCATGAAGGCATCCGAGTGATTTGTGAACTGGTTCCAGTCATGACCACCGAGGAAGGTCAGGTTCTCGCCGGAGTCGAGGATCATTATCTCCCTGCCGTTGTTCTCGATGGCGAATATGGTGCGGTTTCCCTCCCACTCGTGGTTCCAGCGGATGGATGGCAAGTTGACCTCGATGAGGACCAGCCTGCTCGTCCCCAAGGTGTCGCGACCTGCGACGGCCACCATCACGTCGTCCGCCAGGTATGTGACCTCGGTGACCTCTCCCAGATCGACCAGGTCCAACCATTGGACGGACCCGTTCAAGCTTGCGGTTCCCGCGTCGTACACGAGGATGCGCGGCTCACCTCCCTCATCCCCCCAGACGACCACTTGGTCACCGGCCATCGACCAATCACAACCCGTGGCTTTGAACCCCGGTCCAGGGGCCACGAGCACCGTGGGGTTCCCAGTGTCCAGGTCGGTGATCCTGACCTCCCCTGGAGCACCGAACCCGAGGAGGAGCAGCCGATCACCGTCGGGGTTGATACACAACGTCAGGTCGGCACCATCCCCGCCCGGGTCCCTCCACGATCCCATCTCAAGCAAGAAGGAATGCTGATAGGGATCGTACGGGAAGGCATAAGCTATGGGAATGGTACCAATGAGGAGCAGTACAGCGACCACTGCCGATGCCCTCATCCTGGTATGTGGGCGCACCTGGTCGAATCCGTCAAGGATACTATAAACCTATTGCTCTCAATCGTTGTATATCGTAGGAATCCTCCGAGAACACTTATATACCACGCGCGCACAATCACGATGATGGCGAGGTGACAAACTCATGCGCTTCCTCATGAGGGCAATTCTACCGTTCACAATCGTTTTCTTGATGACGTTCGGTGGTGCCTACCTTCCACCCATGGAGTTCGACGATGGACCCTCCGTGCTCATTGTCGGCGACAGGGGCTACGAGACGGTGAACGACGCCCTGAGGTACGCGGAACCCGACGACATCATCCGGGTCCGTCCCGGCGTCTACACAGATCCCGTCGTGATCGACAAATCGGTGAAGATCTTCGGGTCCGGACCGATGACGATTTACACAAGCACCCTCATCGTGTCAGCGAACGATGTCACCTTGACCGGCCACACTTTCCAAGACATCTACGACAACACGACCATCCACGACTGGGACTTCGGGGGAATCGTGACCCGTCAGCCCGACGGACCGATCTCCGATAACTGGATCTCGCGGCTAACCGTCTCCTATTGCACGTTCCGCAACAACAGGCAGGGGGTCTTCCTCTTCGGAGCCAAGAACAGCGTCGTGACCAACTGCGACTTCTATAACTCGTTCCGGGGCGTGTCCATCGGGCCCCACTATATCGGGACCGCCATCGTATGGAGCTCCTCTGGTAACACCGTATCCAACAACAACTTCTACGGGATGGTGGGCGACGGTTGTCTGGACGGGGACGCCATCGGCATCTGGGATTCCAACTACAATACCGTCACCGGGAACACCATGGACGGCAACTCCTACGGCGTTACCATATCCGAAGGCGTGGGTAACACCGTCACCGGGAACACCATAACGAACTCCACCTACCATGCGATCAACCTGCTGTCCCAGAGCAGTGCCAACTCCGTGACGGTCAGCCAGAACACCATCCGGGACAACAACAACAGCCTGATCCTCCTTTCGACCACGGGTGTGTCCATCACCGGCAACACGATCGAGGGAAACGACGGTCCTCTGGAGCTCAGGAACAGCAATTCCATCTCGATGACCGACAACACCTTCGACGATGACGCGGTGTTGCTGAACTCCAGCTCGAGCGTCACCTTCTCGAACAACGCCATGAGCAACTCGTCCCTTGTACTGAACGCCAGCTCGTCCAACACCATTTCCGGTAACAACATGACGAACTCATCGGTGTCCCTCAGATCGAGCCCTACCAACACGTTCACCTCCAACGAGTTCTCCTCTTCGGGGAAGCGGACGTTCGTCTTCGAGGGCGACGAGGCGGACCACGATGTGGACATCCAGACCTCGAACACCGTCGGTGGCAGGGCCATCCACTACTATTACAACGACGATGCCGTCAACCTGGCCGATGCAGACCTCGGGTCGGTGATGCTGGCCTACTGCGAGGATGCGATCGTCACGAACACCACCGTCACCGACGGGGACGGGGTATGGGTGTACCAGTCGCCCAGGGCCGCCCTCCAGGTAGACGTGACAAACAGCCTCATGGGAGTGACCGTGGATGGAGGTCCGGGCGTGGACATCAGCGATAGCTCCATCAACACCTCCGCTCGGGGCTGGTACGGCGTCAGGATAGCAGACTTCAGCAGCGGGAGGATAACCGACTCGGTGGTGACCACAGAGACAGCCGCCCCAGCCTTCCTCATCGAGGACGAATCCGACCTCAACTCCTACAACACGAGCTTCGACGGGAGCGCCGTCGACGCGGTAGGAGGTCTCCTGTCCGTCTACAACTACATGTACATAATGGTCTGGGACGACGGTATGCTCGCACCGCTGGAGAACGTCGACGTGCTGGTCACCGAGGACGATGTGGCCGTCTACTCGACCCCCCACTTCGGTGGCACCGACGCCCTCACCGCGGCCGACGGCACGGTGAACGCCATCCTCCTCCTCGACCGGGAGTACGACCACTCGAACACCGCCACCGAGCACGACCACAACGTCACCGTCTGGGTCCAGATCGACGCGGTGTACACCGAGAGCGCCAACCTCGTCGACATGGGCGGGCCTCGCCACTTGGTCTTCGAGGCTGCGGACATCCGGGCGCCCGCGACCCCGCTGAACGTGGCCGTGCTGGACATCCCGGAACAGGACGCGATTAGCGTCTCCTGGGACCCGAACACCGACGACACGGCCATGTACTCCCTCTACTCCAACATGACCGGGGAATGGGGCCTCTTGGTGAACCAGACGGAGACCACCCACATCATCACCAGCGGTCTAGTGCATGGAACGAGGTACTGGTTCGCCGTGTCGTCTTGGGACGAGGTGCCCATCGAATCTCCGTGGAGCGGTATCGTGGGCGTGATCCACGCCGACGGCCTGGCGCCCGCGGCACCCACCGGCCTGACGCTGGTCGAGGTCACGGGGACCGAGATAAGCATGGAATGGGCTGCCAATGCGGAGACAGATGTGGAGGCCTACAACGTATACATCAACGATACAGGAGGGGACGACACAGGACCTTGGGTCCTCCTCTCCGGTGACATGACGGACCTGGAGCTCACCGCATCCGACCTTACCAGCGAGACCATGTACCACTTCGTCGTCACCGCCTTCGACGAGGTCCCGAACGAATCACCTTTCTCCCTGGTCCTGAGCGTCGAGACCCTTGACATAACCCCGCCCCTGGCACCTCTGCTGGACGAGCTACCCGAGTTCACGAACGTCGAGTCCATGGTGATTAGGGGCACCGCCGAGCCAGGCTCTACCGTCACAATCTTCATCGGCGGTTCCGAGGCGGCGACCGTAGTGGCCGAGGAGGACGGGACCTTCGCCATCGCTGTCATCCTGACCGAGGGGCCGAACGTGGTGAGCGCCTGGGCCACCGACTCATCAGACAACACCGGACCCCTCTCCATGGAGGCGACCACTATCCTCGACACCGTTGCCCCCGACGCACCTGACGTGGATGAGGTCCCGGAGCTGACCAACGTGGTGGAGCTGACGGTCACTGGCACCATAGAGCCCCTCGCCATCGTCACGGTGATCCTGAACGGGGAGGAGATTCTGGTCGAGTCTACCAGCGACGACGGTGCCTTCCAGGTCACCTTCGACCTGGAGGAGGGAGAGAACGACATCGTCGTGTTCGCCACCGACAGGGCCACCAACGTCGGACCCTCGGTGGAGCTGACAGTGCGTCTCGATACCGAGGCACCCGTCGCCGTCGCCGGCGACGACGTCTCGCCCATCGAGGACGACGCCATCACCCTGGACGGATCGGGATCCACGGACAACGTGGGCATCCTGTCCCATGTCTGGACCTTCGAATGGGCCGGGTCGGACGTGAGCCTGGACGGCGAGGAGGTCGAGTACACCTTCGACGAGCCAGGTACCGTGACGATCACGCTGACGGTCACCGACCTGGTGGGCAACACCGGCTCGGACCAGTTGGTGGTCACGGTGCTCCTACGGAACGGACCCCCGACGCTGAAGGACGGGAAGATCACTCCGGAGAAGGGCACCACGGCCACGAAGTTCACCTTCGAGGTCACGTTCACCGACCCGGACGGGGACGAGGGCGAGGTGTGGGTGTTCATAGACGGCACCCCCTACCTCATGACCCCCGACCCCGACGATACCGACAGCTCCGATGGCCGCGTCTACTCCTTCGAGACCAAGCTGGACCGCGGAGACCACACGTACTACTTCACCGGGAGGGATGCCCTGTCCCAGGATGCCACCGGGCCCAGCGCCGGTGAGGACAACGCCGCCTCCACACCCGACGTCTCCAAGAAGAAGACCGAGGAGACGCCAGGGTTGACCGCCGGCCTGGTATTGGCCGCAGTGGTATGCGTCCTCTTGGCCACCCTGGTTGTGAGGAGAATGGAGTGAACACACCCTGGGTGCACCCGGAAGGAGCCGGGATCCGTCGATGGACAAATTTCTAATATGAGGGAGCCGCATGGTCGTACCCGTGAGGTTTCGTCCATGACCGTGACCATCGACGTGGATAGGTACCACGTGACCTACTTCGCAAAGCATCCAATGGCGAACGCCAGCATATCCTTCACCGACAAGGCGGACAACCTGAGGGGCGTCATCTGGTTCTACAAGGACCTGCAGCAGATGCCCGAGGACGAGCTCATGCAGGACGAGGACGGGGAACCCTACTTCTTCGGTTACAGCGCCATGGAGCACTTCCCCAACATCCTCAAGCTGGTCCAGTCCGAGAAGGTCTGCCTCAAGGGAAGCCCGGACCTCATGTGGATCGAGACGGCCAAGGAGTCCCTGAGCGGCGTCCGCGATGAAGAGTAGTCCGGCTACTCTGTCAACCCTGGACCCCAGCTACCTTTTTCTGATACCACTACGTTGACAAGGACCGCTGGTCGGTCGAGATGAGAGCGCCTTCGAAGGGACCGTCGAGGAAGGGTCTGACCGTCGCGTTGGTCGTCCTCCTGCTCGTCACCCTCCCCCTTACCTCCGTAAATGGACGTGAGGAGGGGGTGGACTTCTACTACAGGGGGGAGCTGGAGAGGCTGGACAAGGGCCTAGGGCCAGGCACCGCAGGAGCGCCCGTGCGGATGATGTACGACAAGACGGGCGAGAGGGTGCTCATCCAGGGACGGGAGGGAGTTGATGACCTTCGGGTCCTTGACAACGACCTCAACACCCTTGCCGTCCTGGAACCCCCGTACGAGGACTTCCACGTTTCCGGGGCCATCATGTCCTGGTACGGTGAGCGGGTCATCACATGGGGCAGGACACCGTTTAACAGCACGGATGTCGTGGTCACCTACAACCTGACCCACTTCGAACCGGAACCAGGGTACTTGCCCACCGGGACCATACCTCTGGTGGAGATCGACCACATCAACCTGATGGGGGACGGGATAATCCTTGTCGTCGGAGGAAGGGACGGGAACGGCACCAACAGGCTGCTGTTCATCGAGACCACGACGAAGAGGGAGATGAAGAACGACACCATCCCCGGGAACCGGGAGGTGATGTACATCGGTCACGACGGGGTCAAGATGATAGTGGCCCTGGAAGGTGGGATGGTCCTGGTCTACCAGACCAGGGACTGGGGGTTCGAGACGTCCTTCCAAGTCTTCGATGATGCCTTCACCGCCATCGATATCAAGCCCCGCACCGACTGGTTCTTCGGGAACGCCGACGGGGATGTGGTCGGATTCACCTTCTACGCGCATATGGAATTCCAGAACATGACGATGAAGAGGGGGCCCGTGCAGGGCATCTACTCCGTCGAGCGCTTCCGTCATCAGGCCGTAGCCTCCCCCGGCGAGGGCTCCGGGTCACTCCTAACGGTTTGGATGTACAACGGCGAAGGGTGGGTCATCGAATCATCGTCGATGACCGACAGGCCCGTGACGTCCCTCGTGGGGGACCCGATGCACGACACCACTTTCGCTGCATGCCTCGACGACGGCTCGATCGAGTTCTACATGATAGTCCTCGTCGAGGAGGAGTTGGAACCCCCTAAAGAGACATGGTGGGAAAAGCACTGGATGAATGCGGTTATGATAGGGATTCTCATCCTGGCTGCCCTGGTTCTGCTGGTCCTTGTCAGGGGACGCAAGGCCGATGGGGACTGATTGGCGGGTCGCTGTCGACCTTCTATCGCCTTCGTCTCCTTATGACGAGCACCATTATCGCCAATGCCCCGATGGCCGCGACCAGACCAGGTGCCGGGGAGTCTGACACCTTCTTCTTCTCGATGTCGGGGGACGTCCTCGCGTTGTCCTCTCCCGCGGCGGGGCCCTCGGCGTCGTTCCCGAAGGCGTCCCGGCCCGTGAAGTAGTAGGTGTGCTCGCCCTTGGTCAGCTTGGTCTCGTATATGTAGGTCTGACCGTCCGATGGGTCGGTGTCCTCGGGGTCCGGGGTCATCAGGAAGCTCTCGCCGTCTATGTAGATCCATACCTCACCGTTGTCACCGTCGGGGTCCTTGAACTCCACGCTGAAGGTGAACTTCGTATCGGTGTGGCCCTTCTCCGGGTCCATCTCGCCCCTCCGCAGGGTGGGCGGGAGGTTCGACGAGATGATGGTCAGCTCCATAGTGTCCGTACCAGCATTGCCCGCCAGGTCGGTCACGGTCAGCGTGACGGTCAGCACCACGACATCAGGGAAGGTGTAGGAGGTCATGACCTCCTCGAGGGTCACCGGGGAGCCGTCCAGCTCGAAGGACCACTCGTAGGTGGCTATGCCCTCGTTGTCGGTGGAGCCGCTGCCGTCGAAGCTGACCTCGGTGTCCTCCACCGCCTCCTGGTCCTCGCCCGCCGCAGCCACCGGTTCCTCGGTGTCCAGGATGATGGTGATCACGTCGGTGTTGTCTCCCACGTTGCCGGCATCGTCCGTTGCACGGAGCATTATAAGGGTCTGCCGGCCGTCCAGGACCAGGGCGAACTCGTAGGCCCCGCCCCCGTCCGCGGTGACGCTGTCGACGACCTCCCCGTCCACCATCAGCTCCACGAGGCTGCCACCCTCGGCGGTGCCGGCCACGGTGTGGGTTGCGATGTTGGTGTACTCCGGTAGCGGGTCCACATCCGGGACGTCGGGTGCGATGGTGTCCAGGACGACAGTCACCACCTCGGTGCTCGGACCCTCGTTCAGGGCCCGGTCAGTGGCGAAGGCGGTGATGGTGTTCTCTCCCTCCACCAGGGTCAGGGAGACCATGAAGGTCCCCTCCTCGCCCAGGACGATGGTGTCGAGGACATCGCCGTTAAGGAGGACCGTCACGGTGCTGTGGGGCTCTGCGGTGCCCTCCATGGTGTGCTCCACGACGTTGGTGAGGGATGGGAGTGCGTCAAGCTCAGGTGCCAAGGGAGCGATGGTGTCGAGGGTCGTGCTCACCTCACCTGAAAGGTCTCCCATGTTCCCCGAGGGATCTATGAGCCGGGCGGTGAAGGTGTTGGTGCCCTCCTCCAGCTCCACCTGTACGGACCAGTCACCGAGGGGGCCGACCTCCACGGCGTCGATGACCTGGCCGTTGAGGAGCAGCCTGAGGGTGGCGCCCGCCTCGCCCGAGCCGGTTATCGACCGGGTCTTCACGTTGGTCCATTCTGGCAGGGGGTCTATCAACGGGGCATCGGGTGGAGTGATGTCGGCAGTGGTCACCTTCAGAGCCTCGCTGAAGGGCGATTCGTTGGGCCTCTCGTCGATGGCGGTCACCACCACGTAGTAGTCCGTCTCGCTGGTCAGGCCTTCCACCCACAACGTGGTGTCCGTGAAGCCAGTGGACGCGGTGATGAGGACCCAAGGTCCGTTCTCGTCGCCGCCGGTGTCGTTGATATAGACCCTGTAGCCCTCCAGGTCGGTGTCCGAGTTGGCGTTCCACGAGATGGTGAAGTTGGTGCCCTTCACATCCGTCGCCTGGAGCCCCGTCGGTATGTCGGGCGCCACACCGTCCACGTGGGTGACCATCGCGGCCGCGGTCCTCTCCGACTCCAGGGGCACCTCGTCCCAGGCCGAGAGGGCGAACCAATAATCCCCGCCATGGACGAGGCCCTGGTCGATGCGGTACGAAGAGACATCGGAGGTAAGGTTCTCCAGGAGGTCCCAAGAACCGCTCATGTTCGTCCACAGGGAGTACGTGACCGTGTCATCGGCGTTCAGGTTCCAGCTGACCTCCAGCGCGTCCTCCTCCGGTATGTCGGTCACACCGAAGTTGCCTGGCATCCCCGGCCTCCATACGTCGGAGGTCTCGAACACCAGCACCTTGTCGAGGCTCATGTTGAGGTTGTTCACCTTGACCGTCCATACATCGTCGATGTCGAGCCAGAGCTCCACGGTGTGGTCGTTCTCTATGGGCCTGTTGAAGTTCTTGTAGATCCTGTCCAGGAGGGTCACGGGCCCGATGGTACCGTTGTCGTCGCTCGTGTTGTCAGACCCCCCGAAGTGGGGGGTGCCGTACATCACCGTCTCCTCCTGCATGAACTCCGCCTCGACGCCAGCCAGGGGCACCAGGGTCTCGTTCATCCTCACCTTGACCGTCAGGTCCGCATAGGCCCACAGCTCCCCACCGCCGTTCTCGTTCGCGCTGACCGAGTTGTAGGGGAAGGTGGTGTTGTAGCAGCGGTAGACGTCAGCGCCCTCAAGTCGCCACGCGGGGGCGGTGGTGGNNGGTCTCCAGGGCCGGGCTCTCGTACAACTTGATGCCCCACTTGCCCCTGCTGGAGGTGTCCACGTTGCACCCCACCAGTTGGCCGTCGGTGGAATAGTAGCCCTCGATGCCGTTCAGGCAGTTCGTCACGTTGGCCGTGATGTTGGCGTACGAGGTATAGAACAGCCGGATGCCGTCCCCGTCCTCCACCGAGACGTTGGTGATGTTCGCGTTGGTGCAGAAGGCGTACATCATCGAGCCGGCGCCGGTGATGTTCTCGTAGGTGGGTGAGGCCGCCCCGTAGGTATAGTAGATGGGGTTGCCGTTCACGGTGTTGCTGGTGGCGATGTTGTGATTGTAGTGCGCCTGGGCCGTGACCAGGAAGTCCATTGAGAGCTTCTTGTCAACAATGATCTCGTTGTTGGTGAAGGTCACTCCCGTGGACCTGTCGAGCAGTATGGTGGAACCGTTGATCACGTTCCCTGAGAAGGTCATGCTGTTGCTGTTGAGCAACGTGATGGGGGCCGAGTTGTTGTGGAGGCGGTTGTTGCTGAACACCTGGCCTCGGGAGTGCCGGAAGTCCACGTTGCCCTTGTTATCGTAGATGTCATTGTCCTTGACGGTCGTTGACGTGGACACCGAGCATACGTAGATGGGGTCCTTGGACGAGTTGGTGATGGTGTTGCCCTCCACGACGTTGTTGTCCCCCCTGTATATCATCACGCCCCACGGGCAGTTGTCTATGACGTTGTCCTGGATCGTGTTGGAGTCGGTGTCGTTGATGGCTATTGCCTCCCCCTCGCACCCGTTGTTCTCCCTCATGTTGGTGAAGGTGCAGTCCTTGACGGTGTTATGGTGGGTTGACCGCCAGGGGTTTCCGCTCCCGGTCTTCCCTGTTTGGATCGATACGCCCCTCCAGGAGTTGGTGAAGGTGCAAGAATCGACCAGCGAGTACGTGGCACCGATGAAGTACACGCCGTGCTGGACGTTGTTGAAGGTGCAACTCCTGATGGTGATCCCCGTGAGGGGGGTGGAACCCGGGTAGTCCTGCAGGGTGGTTATTCCCGCGGCGTTGTTCCAGTTGGAGTTGTATATGTTCTGGAAGGTGTGGCCCTGGACCACCACGTTGTTCGTCTTGACGAACAACGTGCTCGTGTAGACCGTCTGGGGTCCATCACCTATCAGCGTGACCGACTTGTCGATGCACACGTCGTCCTTGTAGACACCCGCGCCCACCAGGATGACGTCACCGTCCCTCGCCGCGTCTATGGCGTCGTTCACTGTCTGGAACATGCCCCTGCCCAGCACGTTCACCGTGGGGGGGCCCCCCGTCAGGAGCGTCCCCTTGTCGATGCTGGTGCTGACGGTAGAGAACACCAGCATGAACACTACGAGCGATATAATTGGAATCTTCCGCGAACCACCCATGTTCGGTCCCCCGAAACGGCATATATTACGTGGCCTGTATATAAATACCTTCCTAGCCAGGCAATGGGGACGGACCCAGGTGTCAGATGTTCGTGTCCTCGCTCTCGCCGGCGTCCTCCACCTCGCTGTCGGCGTCCACGGAGCTCAGGTCCTTCTCGTCCACCTTCCTCTCCACCGGAGGCTCGGGCTGCTTTTTCGTCGAGGTCCGGGGCAGGTCCTTGAAGTCCACCTTCTCCTCCTTGGACGCCTCCTCCACCGGTGGCGCTATCACGTGGACCTCCTCGGACTCCTCCGGTGTCCCCTCGGTGGGTGTTTCCCCCACCTCTGTTATCAGGTCCTCCAGCTCGTCATCGACCGTGGCTACGGTCTCCTCCTCGAGCCCCTCGCCCTCCTTCTCCAGCTCCTCGAAGGAGTCCCGTTTCCGTCCCCCGATACGCTTTGTCAGTATGAGGAACACCAACAGCAGCACGACGATGACGGCGATGACGACGCCGATGATCCAGGCCGGGAACCCGCCCTCCGCGGCACCGGGGTCCTCGTGCTTTGCGGTGCTCTTGGCGGTGGGGACGGCCCCCTCCAGGCTGCCCTCCTCTGTGATGGTGGTGTCGTACTCGATGGGATCTATCTTGTCGCCTCTGACGCGGACCGTAACGTCCATGCCCCTCGCGCTACCGGGCAGGTCAACGTAGGCAACGCCGTCGTTCAACGTGGTCTCGTAGTACTCCTCGTCGCCTATGTACAGGTCCACCTGGGCACCCACGACCGGTAGGTTGTGCTGGTCCATCACGGGGCCCACGAACAGGGTGAAGTCGGTGGAGGGAGCGGGGAGGACGGATATCGTGACCACCGTCTCGTCGGACTGGCCGCGGAAGTCGGTCACGTTCAGTGTGACTGGGTACGTGCCCTCCTCCTCGAAGGTGAACTCCGGGGCCTCGCCGTGGAGCACCCGCGTGCCTCCCTTGTGGGTGAACGTCCACGTGTAGTTCACGATGCCGCCGTTTCCCCACGACAGGCTGCCGTCCATGGTCATGGGGATGCCGACGTAGGCGTTCCTGTCGAGGCCACCGTGGGCCACCACGGCGGACAGCTCCGTGTACATCGTCGGCAGTGCCGGTTCCAGCGTTCCCTCGGATGTTATGGTGGTCTCGAACTCCATGGTCTCGTAACCGCTCTTGACGACGAGGACATCAACTGTCCTCCCCTGGAACGCCACGGGCATCTCTATCTCGGCTGTGCCGTCGAAGACCGTCCGTCCGAAGTACCGGAACCCGGAGACGGACACGCGCACGGGCGCGTCCACCACGGGCTCGTCGTGCTCGTCCCGGACGGGTCCGACTGTGAGGTCGAACATCGCCTCCGCCATCGAGGTGATGTGTACGAAGACGGTGTCCCCGTCCACCACGTTGTACTCGTCCCTGATGATGAGGGTCACCACGTAATCGCCCGTATCTGTGAAGGCGAAGGTCGGGTTGGACCCGTACATGGTGACCAGCTGGGACCTGTGATGGAAGGTCCAAGTGTAGTTGAGCTCTCCGTTGCCCTCGGACCCCGTCCCATCGAAGTCGATGATCTGGTTGGTCAGGCCGTCTATGTCGTCTCCGGCGTTGGCCAGGGTCGGCAGGAAGGTGTTGGGCTTGCCCCCCGCCCCGAAGTGGGAGAAGTGGGAGATGTCGGCCCACACGTAGCCGGCGTACTGGATACCGTAGAGCTCCACGTCGGTGGTGTTCACTCCCGTCGCGGTGACCCAGGGCAGGTCCTCCCTGACCTTGACCCAGACGCCCTCCTCCTCGTCGTAGCGGTAGATGCTGAGGGTCTCCTCGTTGATGTCGTCCGGGTCGTCAGCGTCGCCGTCGCCCGTCATGTCCAGCTCCTCGAGGGTGTAGTACACCTTTATGTTGGAGCTGGTGACCATGTCGGTGAGGTTCGTCTGGATGCTCTCGCTCACGTCCACGGTGATGTACTTGGCGAGGGGCTCGTCGCCCGGCTCCAGTCCGTTCCCGTTCTCCAATCTGTACGGCGTGTCGTCCTCCGAGAACTTGGTTATGGCCACGTTGAAGGTCGCCATCTCGTCCAGCTTGGTCCAGATCTCCGTGTCCGTCTGCATCACGGTGTCCACGTCGTCCATCATGAAGCAGGACCTGGGGTTCAGGTACTGGGCCGCCACGGCACCGTCGTCGACGGTCATCCTCATGCTGCGGAGGATGCCCGCCACGCGTATGTGGTCCGATGGGAAGGGCTTTGACAGCATCACGATGGTCTGGGTCTGGGCCCACTTGCCGTACCTGACGGTTATGTGGAAATCGTCGGAGGTTGAGATCCTCTCCAGCAGGCCGGGCGTGTCCTCAAGGAGCGACCGTATGATACTTCCCGCCGTCCCGTTCTCCGCGTTCGGGTCCCCGACGAGCACTATGTAGCGTGCGGACTTGTAGCTGCTGAGCAGGGTCATGGGCTCGACGACCTGCAGGTCGACCATGTTGATCATCTTGTCTATGAAGCGGGTCTTGTTCCCCACCTCGTCTATCGCCATGTACACCTTGTGGGTTAGCTCCACCTCGTAGTCCAGGTCCAGGCTGTCCGGTACGCCGTCGCCGTCGGAGTCGCCGCTGTTGGGGTTGAGCCCCACGTCCAGCTCCGTCGAGTCCAGCACGGTGTCGCCGTCGGTGTCGTTGGACAGGGGGTTGATCCTCATGCCCACCTCGAAGCCGTCCAGCAGGTTGTCGCCGTCGGTGTCACCGTTCTTCGGGTCGGTCTTGAAGAGCAACTCGTAACCGTCGGAGATGCCGTCGCCGTCCAGGTCCGGGTTCGTGGGCGAGGTCTGCATGGTCAGCTCTGTGCCGTCGAACATGAAGTCGCCATCTGTGTCAGCGTTCGTGATGTCGGAGCCCGATATTACCTCCTGCAGGTCCTCCAGACCGTCCGAGTCAGTGTCCTTGCTCCTCGGGTCGGACCCCAACCTCCACTCGTAGAGGTCGAACAGTCCGTCCAGGTCCGAGTCGGACACCATCGGGTTGGAGCCGAAGGTCAGCTCCACGCCGTCCTCCAGGCCGTCGGTGTCGCTGTCCCAGTGGGTGAGGTTGGTCCCCTGCGCCAGCTCCTCGGCGTCGGTTACGCCGTCGCCGTCGGTGTCCGGGGACGTGGGGTCCGACATCAGCTGGAACTCCTTGAGGTCGTTGAGCCCGTCACCGTCGGTGTCGGGGGACATGAGGCTCGAGGATACGTTGAACTTGATGGTGCCCGAGGCGTTGACCACCGTCACGGTCCACTCGTTGGCCTCCTCGGTGTCGTTGAAGCCGTCGCCGTCGGTGTCGGTGAACACCACGTACGACGAGGCGGGCACGAACACCACCTTCTGCCACATCTTCTGGACCCGGTAGTTGTCCCGGTCGGCGATGTAGATGAAGTCGTCATCGGTCACCACCACGCCCAGGGGAGTGTCCACCTCGCCGTTTCCATCCCCCTCGTGGCATACGGTGTCGATCCAGCTGAAGTTGGCGTCCACCTTCTGGATTCGGTCGGTGCCGTACTCGGTCACGAACACGTTGCCGTCACCGTCCACGTCCAGGTCGTGGGGGTAGTCCAGCCTGCCGACGGCGGTGTGGGTGTAGGTCGCCAACCAGGTCCCGTTGGTCGCGAACTTCTGCACCCTGTCCCGGTTGTCACCGACGTAGATGAAGCCGTCGTGATGCCATGCCACGGACCGGGGTCCGCTGATCTGTCCGTCACCGCCGCCCTGGGTGCCGATGGTCCCCACCTGCTGCCTGTTCTGGTTGAAGATGCGGATGATGTGGGCGCCCCCGTCGGCCACGTACATGTTCCCGTCGTCGTCGAAGTCGAGGGCGAAGGGCCAAGATACGCCCGGGCTGGTGGTGGAGCTGATCTTCCAGTTCTGGTAGGCCCCGTTCGTGCTCCACTTGGTGACGCCCCTGTAAGGATCGACGGCGTAGATGTAGCCGTCGTAGAACATCAGCTCCGCGATCGATGTGAAGCTGTCGGGTGTGCCCCCGTGCTGCCAGCTGTACCAGTACTTGACGAACTGACCGTTCTTGTCGTACTTGGCTATGCAGTTGTAGCTGGTGCCAGTACCGTCCCTGTTCGTGGCGATGTAGATGTTGCCCGCGCCGTCCACGGCCACGGTGGACGGACGGGGTCCCTCCGCCATGTTCTTGATGTGGTGGAAGTAGGTCTCGTAGTAGTCCTTGATCTCGTCCTTCACCCCGTCGCCGTTGGTGTCCGAGGACATGGGGTTCTGGAGGGTCCTGTACTCCAGGAAGTCGTTCACCCCGTCGATGTCGGTGTCGTTGAACCTGGGGTTGGAGTTGATGTGCCAGCTGAAGTCCTTGCCGAAGTAGTCGAAGCTGACGACCCATCCGTGGTGCTCGATGTAGTCGTTGAGCCCGTCCTGGTCGGTGTCCTTCTTCCTGGGGTTGGAGTGCCATATGTGCTCGGTCATGTCGCTGAGGCCGTCTCCGTCGGAGTCGTACTTCCAGGGCAGCGTGCCAATCTCCAGCTCGTAGTTGTCGCCCAGGCCGTCACCGTCGGTGTCCCACTTCCACTGGCTGGTCCACTCCTCGTCGGTGTTGTTGAGGCCGTCACCGTCCCAGTCGTTGGAGTGGATGCCACGCCACTTGGCGAAGTCATCGATCGAGCCGGGGAGCACGTCGAAGTAGAGGGTGGACGGGTCGTTGCTGGTGGAGTTGTCCTGGTTCTTGCGCTCGCAGTACCACATGATGACCGCCCACCAGCACTCCTCGTAGTAGACCCGGGTGTCGGCGTTGAAGGTGATGGACACCGGGTAGTTGACCATGGGGACGCCGGGTTCCACCCAGGCGCCGATGTGGTAGTCCGTGACCCTGTGCCATCCGTTCGGGTCGTCGACCGTCTGGGTCACCTCCTGGTAGGTCCCTGTCTTGGACCGCGAGTTCCAGGGCACGCTTACGGTGTAGTAGGGCTTTATGTAGCTCTGGACCACGTCCCTCCAGGACCCGTCCACTGTCCGGTTGACCTGTGTCCTGACGTCGCTGATGTACTCGATGCGGTCCCCCACGTCCAGGCCGTTGTTGTCCCTGTCGTGGATTATCACGTCTGTGTCCAGCATCTCCATGTCCAGCTCCGACAGTGTGTTGAAGTCCGTGATCATGTCGATGATCCATTCCATCAGCCTCTGGGACCATCCTTTACCGGTTATCCACCCGACTATCAGGTCGGAAAGGGTGATTAGGAGGGAGATGATCCAGCCGACCACGGGGATCATGCCGATGGCGAACAGGACTATGGCGTAGGCTATCATCATGTACGCGTACACCGCGGCGATCACCACGCCTATTGTGCTCCAGTCGTACGCGTCCGCTATCGCGAAGAAGCAGTAGATGGCGATGCCGATGTCGATGACCAGGCCGATGACGTCCAGGGCGTCGCCGATCCTGTTGACCACCTTCATCGCGCCCGTGTTGATCTTGCTGACGGTCTTGAAGGTCTTCGTCACGCCCTTTATCGAGCTGATGGGCTCTGTGAACAGCTTGGAGACCTTGTTGACCTTGGTCCACTCGTACGCAGCCTTCGCCACCTTCACAATGGTGGCCAGGGCGGAGATGGCGGCGAACCCTTTGTCTATGATGCCGTCGACAAGGAGCGGGATCTCGTCGTCCTCGGGGAAGTAGTACTCCGGCGCCTCGTAGCCCACCTTAGAGATGAAGTGCTCGCCCACGCTCCACGCCAGGATGTGGGCCGCCACCGCCGCCTGCTCGTCCAGGCTCAGGTTCCAGCTCTCCACCTCGTCGAGTACGAAGTCCATCGCCAGGGGTTCCTCGGCGTCGTACCCGTACCACGGGGACTTCAGCATCTTGGTCGTGACCACTGGCACCGGCCTGAGGTCGGCCGCGATGGGCCCTGTTAGGAGGTGTGTCGTGTTGTCGATGTCCTCCAGGTCCATGGAGGCTATCTGCTCCTCCATCAGCATTATGACCGGGCGTGACGTGTCCTCTGGTACAGTAACCGTCGCCTCGCGGACCAGGTCCACCAACAGGGACTGCATGGCCAGGTCCTTGTGTCCGAAGGACGTGATGTTGTGCGAGAGGGTGATGTTATCGTCGTCCAGCATGTCCGGAACGTCGGTTATCGAGGTGGTGCCGTTCCTCAGGAAGTCGTAGGCGAGCATCAGGTTGGCACCGAAGGACTGGGTCGTGTTGTTGCCGTAGACTACCCCCGCCCCGGTCCCGTAGTTCTCCTCGAGGACGGTGCCGGTGATGGTGAAGTCCTCGTAGTAGAGGGCCAGGGTCGTAGACTTGGACAGGTATCCCCTGCTGAACAGCTCGATCAGGTTGCCGTCGGTGGTCGCCTCCGCCACCGCAATGACCGTCCTGTTGGCCTGGACCTGGAGGTACTTGCCGTTGTAACCTCTCAGGTACTTGACCCCTCCTACGGTCTCCACGTCGTAGTACCCCATGTCGGTCAGCGGGTCGGTGCTGGTGACCATCATGTCGTTCTCGTCCAGGATGAGGTACCTGCCGTCGGCGGTCTGGAACGACCCCCTCGTTGCGGTCGCCTCGTTCCAGAAGAAGGTCTCCTCCTCCGCCAGCCACTCGCTGGTCGCGTAGACGAAACCGTCGTCACTGGGCACAACGTACTTGGTCCCCGCTATGTCGGCACCCAGGCCCACGGCCTTGGCGTCGGTGAGGCCCTTGACCTTCCAGCTCAGCTTCAGGCTCCCCTCTATCGCCTTTGGCGTTCCTTCGCCAGGGAAGAACATCTTAGTCTTGAAGGCGACGATGTTGCCGTAGTCCCACACGGGGAAGACCGGGATGTAGGTGACGTTCCCCACCGTCATCATCCCGTACTCCTCCAGCTCGGGACCGTCCGGTGGGTCGTCGGAGGTGAACTCCAGGATCGGCGTGATGACCACGTCGTCGACGGAGTTGTCCATGTCCCTCATCGAGCCCTCCTTGTCGTAGGGCCAGTTGAAGTTCCGGTTGATAAGGCGCATGTTGTCGGGGTTGTTGGTCCGCAGCTGGAGCGTTATGTAGGTCGGTCCGCCCATGGTGAGGACGTCAATGTCGAAGCTGCTCCGCTTGTCGGTGGTCATGAACGGGGAGATGTCCACCCCGTCCCAGACCCCGTCGTTGTCGTTGTCGCGGTCCCAGACGTTGGGGAGCCCGTCGCCGTCGGGGTCGGGGTCCTGCTCGTTGAACTCGAAGCTGTCGGGCAGCCCGTCGAAGTTGGAGTCGGGCTCCGTCGGGTCCATGTTGTTCATGACCTCGATGTAGTCGTCCAGCCTGTCGAAGTCGGTGTCCGGGTTGAGGAACTCGGTTCCGATGACCCACTCGACGTTGTCGGGGAGCCCGTCGTTGTCCGAGTCCGTAGTCTTCTCGGGGATGGGCGTCTGGTCGATGAGGTCGAGGACCATCTGCTTCAGGTTACGGAACGGGCCGGGGATCTCCTCGGGTCCCCTGGTCTCCTCGTAGTCCTCCACGCCGTCGAAGTGCTCCGCCACCGCCGGCTGGAACGCGACCGCCACCATCATGAGGACGACGGCGAGGGACACCACCTTGATGGTCATCCTCACTCGACCACCTCCTTACGACGCCGGATGGCGGTGGCAAGGCCCAGCAGGCCTATGGCCATCATCGCGAGGATGGCACCCATCCCCGGCACGGCCGCGGCCTCCTTCGGGTAGACCGTCATCGTCCGGATGTTCTCGTCCCCGACGCAGGGACCGGTGGCCTCCAGGCCCAGCGGGTCCTCGCCCAGGAAGTAGTACTCGTGCTCGCCCTTGCCCAGCTTGGTGGTGTAGGTGTACACGACGCCATCGGAGGTGTCGGCGTCGGAGGGGTCGGGCACCATGTCGTACGTCTTGAGGTCGATGTTGATCCTGACGGTCCCCAGGTGCCCGTCCACGTCCCAAAGGGTGACCTTGAAGGTGTACTCGGTCTCGGTGTGGCCCTCGGGCGGGTCCACCATTCCGAGGGTCATGGTGGGCGGACTGTTGCTGGATATGATGGTCGCCGTTATCGTCGCCGAGGCCTCGTTGCCCGCCACGTCGGTGACGGTCAGGGTCATCGGCACCTCCATGGGGTGGTCGAAGGTGAACTTGATGACATCGCCCGACATCGTCTGGTCCACCCCGTCGACGGTGAAGGACCAGTCGTAGGCCACGATGCCCTGGTTGTCGTACGAGGTGGAGCCGTCGAAGGTCACCTCGGTGCCCTCCACCGCCTCGAAGTCCTCGCCCAGGTACGGGATGGGCGGGATGGTGTCCAGGAGGATCTCCACGGGAAGGGTGGCCCTGCTGGGGTTGAGGGCCAGGTCGATGCACCTGACCATCAGGTAGTTGTACCCCTCCAAGAGCTTGATGTCCACGGTGAACCTTCCTCCGCCGTCGGCCTCGGTGGTCCCCGCCATGTAGTCCTCCAGGTAGACCTCCACGGTGGAATCCGGCTCCGCCACGCCCATCACGGTGACAGCGGGGTCGTTGGTGATGGATGGCAGGTCGTCGACCTCCGGTTCCAGGGGCGGTACGGTGTCGAGGATCACCTCGACCTCTGTGCACTTGGGTCCCTGGTTGCCCGCCCTGTCCAGGGCATGGGCGCATATGGCGTTGAGCCCCTCCGTCAGGGGCACATGGGCGCTGAAGCCCACGTACATGATGGACTCGGCGGTGGCCACGTCCTGGTCGTCGACGAATAGGGTCACTATGGAACCGCCCTCGGCCACCCCGGTCACCAGGAGGCTCGGGTCGTTGGTGATCTCGGGGAGCTCGTCCAGGAGCGGGGCGTCGGGGACGGTGGTGTCCAGGTGGACGACTATCTCGCGGGAGAACATGCCCATGTTCCCCGCGCCGTCCGTCGCCTGGGCCGAGATGGCGTTGGGTCCCTCGGAGAGGGTGACCTCCAGCTCGAAGCGCTTCTCCTCGTCGGCCACCGCGGTGCCCACCTCCTCCCCGTCTATGAATATCGACACGGTCACACCTGACTCGGCCAGACCGGAGACCGTCTGCAGCTCCTTGTTGGTGTAGGCGGGCATCGGGTCCAGCAGGGGTCGGGCGGGGGGCGTCACGTCGGGGGTCTCCACCTTGATGGTGGGCGAGTGGGGCGNNCGGACACCGCGAAGAAGTACGTGGTCTGGCTGGTGAGGCCGGTCACCTGGTAGAGGTTGGAGCTCACCCCGTTCTTGGGACTCACCTTGATCCACGGTCCCGAGGGTCCCACGTCGGTGTCGTTCACGTACACATGGTATCCCACCAGGTCCTCTTCGGTGACGGCGTCCCAGTCCAGCTGGCAGCTGAAGGCGGTGATGTTGGAGGCCCTCAGGTTCGCCGGGGAGTCGGGCGTCACGCCGTCGATGTGCACCACGCCGAACGCCGGGGTGGGAAGGGATTCGAGCCCCTCGTCGTCCCATGCGGTCAAACGGAAGTAGTAGCTGGTCCCGTGGACCAGGCCCGAGGTTATCTTGTGTATGGTGCTGGCGGAGTCGAAGTTGCCGATCTCCCTCCAGGGCCCGGTCATGTTGGAGTACAGGGACACCGACTCGGTGTCTGCGTCCAGTGGCGGGAACCAGGTGACCTCGATGGAGTCCTCGTCGGGGAGGTCCCTCACCCTCACGTTTATGGGCGAGCCCGGGGCCCAGATGTCACCGATCTGGAAACGCTCCATCCTTGAGGAGCTCATGTCGAGGTTGGGCCTCGACTCGGTCCACATGCCGTCCACCTCGGCGAAAACCTGGACGCTGTGGTAGCTCTCGACGGCCAGGTTCGAGCCGTAGTACACGCGGTCCACCAGGCTGATGGGGCCCGCCATGCCGTCGGTCCCGGTGAGGAGGTCGTCCCCGCCGAAGTAGGACGTGGCGTAGATGGGCGCGCTGTCTTGGGTCACCAGAACCTCTCCGCCCTCGTAAGGGACCGATGTGCCGGTCTCCTCTATCTTCACCCTCAGGTTGTTGGTCACCTCCAGGACCCCACCGTCCGCCCAGGTGACCTGGACGTTGTCCTCGTCGAAGGTGGTGTTGTGGACGTTGCAGTCCGTGCCGCCCGTGAGGCGGACCGAGTGTTCGGAGGCGTAGGTCGCGATCTCGCCATCGGTGTAGGTGCCGTTGGTGACGTTGTGAAGCCTTACGCCGAAGCGACCCCGGGTCCCGGTGTCCGAGGAGGTGCCAGTGATGAGCAGGTTCTCGGAATCGGCCACATCGATCCCGAACAGGTTGTTCGTCGCCTGCACGTTCTCGATGGTCATGTTGTCCGACTTGTAGACCACGATGCCGTCGCCGCCGATCACCTTGACGTCGGCCAGGATCGCGTTCTCGCACTCCATGACGTACACCGCACCGGCGGTGACGTCGCTCAGGCTGAAGCGTCCCTCGTTCCACGAGTAGTAGATCGGCTGTCCACCTATCTTGTTGCTCTGTCCTATGTCGTGGTCGAAGTGCTTGTCCAGGGTTCCGAAGGAGAGGGCGGGGGTGGTGGTCTGCTCCCAGTTGTTGTCCCTGATGACGCCCTTGGTGGAGTTGAGCAGGTTGAGGGTGGTGCCGTCCATCTTGTTGAGGTTGAACAGGAAGTCGTTGCACTTGTAGAACAAGGCGTCCTTCCCCTCCTCGATTATCGTGTTTCCGGTGACGACGGTTCCCGAGACGACCTCGCGGAACCTCAGGGGGTTCTGGGTGGTGTTCGAGATGGTGTTCCTGAGGACCTTGTTCTGGCTGCCCTTGTACACCGAGACGCCGTAGGTGTTCCCGTCCATCAGGCAGTCGGAAACCGTGTTGGAGTCGCAGTCCTGGATGGAAACGGCCTCGCCGTTCTCGACCGCCTTCTCCTCAGGCGTCAGGTCCCTGTGGTTGAAGTACGAGTCGATGAAGTCGCAGTGGTGGATGTTGTTGTTGGACGAGACCCACGAGAAGTCTGGCTTGAGATAGTGGTCCCGGATGGTTATTCCCCTGTAGCACCTGGTGAATACGCAGTTCTTGACCTCCGACCCCTGGGCCCCGAACAGGAAGATGCCCTGCCAGCAGTCGGTGAACGAACAGCTGTCGACGGTGAGACCCGTGACCACTTGGCTCGGGGTGGTACCAGGGCCATACGCCATCGTGATGATACCCGCCGAGTTCCACGGGAACGGCCCCCAGTTGGGGATGCCCACAGCGCCTCCCCTCGGGACGTCCCTGACGTTCGCAAAGGCCATTGCCGATACCGTGCATCCGTCCGCCACCACCATGACTCCGCCCGTCGACAACGATATACCCGCTGTCGGAGGGGTTATCCCCTGCACGTCGTCCTGTATCGTGTCGTCCGGTATGGACGCGGGTTGCGCGCCCCTGAGGGTCACTGCCTTGTCCAGGATTATGAACTCGTCGTAGACGCCTGGTGCCAGCTGTATGGTGTCACCGTCGATCGCCTGGTCCAGCGCCGCGCGCACGGTGCTGAAGCCACCGTTCGCGCCAACGTTGAGCACTATCGGTTCGGTCCTCTTGTCCTCCTCGATGAACTCGAGCCCTGGCTCGAGATTCGCGAGTCCCGAGGAGGATACTATTAGGAGGGCCGAAAAAATCACTAGAACCTTCTCTACACTCAACCTCATTTCACCCACCACCCGGGCGACCCATATTGATACTCGGTCAATATAAATACGTTTCCGTGCCTGAATACATAGTATTCAGGGGCCTGGGCCGGCGGCTGAACTGATTTTTATCGGGCCAGTCCTATGATTCACCTTCCTTGTCGCCCTTCGGCCTGCTCCCCATTGCGACCCTTGGCCTTCTACCGACGAACAGCAGGAGGGCGAGGAGTGCCAGGACCATCGCCACGACCACGACGGCCCACTCCCATCCGGCGGGTCCCTCGGCATCGTCGTCAGGTGGTGGTGAGACCTTCGAGGGGGTAAGGGGTTCAGGCTGCCTGTCCAGCGTACCACCCGCATCGAAGGATGTGGTATATTCCTGGGGCTCGAAGCCATCGGCGGATACGTGCACCGATACGTCCTTGCCGACCGCACCGACGGGTAACGAGACGTAGGCGAAGCCAGAGAAGTCGGTCCTCGCCTCGAAGATCTGCTCGCCCCAAGTGAGGATCACCAGGGCGTCGTGGATGGGCGCTGACGCGTTGAAGCCGACGGTCGCCTCGCTGTCTAGGACGGGGCCAACCAGCACCGTGACCTGGACGGGTTCAACCGTCACCGTGAACTCCGCCGAGGCCACGCCGCCGTAGCCGTCCCTCACTGTCAACGTTACCAGATACTCTCCGGGAGATCTGAAGGTGAAGGTGGGGTTCTCACCGCGGAGTGTCACGTTCTGCCAGTTGTGGGCGAACGTCCACGTGTACCTGGCGATGCCCCCGATGCCTTCGGAACCGGAGCCGTCGAATGTGACCTCGGCGCCCACGTCCACTGTCATGTCACCACCCGGGTCGGCCGTCGTCACCATGTCGCTTGCTATCCTGCCTCCAGCGCTGAAGAGGGATAGGCGCGAGATGTCGGCCCGGATGAATCCCGCGTAGGACATGCCGAACATCTCCACGTCATCGGTGCTCACCTGGACACCCTCTACCCAGTCCAGCTCCTCGGTGAGCTTGACCCAGCTGCCGTCATCATCGTCGTACCGGTAGAGGGCGAGCGTCTCCTCGTCGAGGTCCACGGGGTCGTCCGCGTCCCCGTCACCGGTCATGTCCAGGTCCTCCAAGGTGTAGTAGAACCAGATGGTGGTCCCGGTGATCAGGTCGCCCTCCTCGTCCATCAGGTCGTCGCTGACCTTCACCTCCACGTACTTGCCGATGGGCCTGTCGTCCTCCTCAAGGCCGCTCTCCTCGGTAAGGCGCCTGGGGGTGTCGCCCTCGTCGTACTTCGTCAACTCGACGGAGAACACCGCCATCTCGTCCAACTTGGTGTAGACGGCGGCATCGGTCGCCCTTATGGTGTCCACGTTGTCCAGCTGGAAGCAGGACCTGGGGTTGTGGTAGCTGTAGGTCAGCACACCGTCGGTGATCTTGACGGTCATGCTCTTGAGGATGCCCACCACCCTGAAGTGGTCCGAGTGGGAACGCCCGGGAGAGCATGACGATGGTCTGCTCCGGCGCCCACTTGCCGTAGCGGACGACCAGGTGGTCCTCCTCGGTGTCGTTCATGGCGGCCCTGACGTCGGGGGCGTCGGCGAGCAGGTCGTAGATGAGCCTGCCGGCGGTCCCCTCCTCGGTGGTGGGGTCGCCCAGGAGCACTATGTAGCGGGCCCGCTTATGATCGGCCAGGAGCTCCTCCGGGGTCACGATGATGACCTTGGCCTTCTTGGATAGGTCCTCGACGAAGCCCACCCTGTCGTACATTGGGTCGACCACCAGGTAGACGTCGCCATCCAGATCCAGCTCGTAGTCCTTGTCGAGGCCGTCGGGGACCCCGTCACCGTCGCTGTCCGCGCTCCGCGGGTTGAGACCGTTGTCTATCTCCACCCCGTCCTCGACGCCGTCGCCGTCGGTGTCGTTGTTCAGGGGGTTCATGATCATGGCGACCTCGAACCCGTCGGGAAGGTCGTCTCCGTCGCTGTCCCCGTCCTTGGCGTCCGTCTCGAACACGTCCTCGTACCCGTCTATGAGGCCGTCCTCGTCGTAGTCCTCGCCCAGGGGCGAGATGCCCAGGTCGAACTCCCTGCTGTCGAACATGAAGTCCTCGTCGGAGTCGGGGTCGAACAGGTCCGAGTTGAAGCCGTACTCCTTGAAGTCATCCAGGCCGTCGTCGTCGGTGTCGTTGTCAGCGGGGTCGGACCCCAGGTCGAACTCCACGTCATCGGTCAGGCCCTCGCCGTCGGTGTCCTTGCTCAGGGGACTGGACCCGGTCTCCATCTCCAGGCCGTCGGCCAAGGTGTCCCCGTCGCTGTCGAAGCGGGTCGGGTCGGTGCCCGCCTCCACCTCGGACAGGTCGTCCATGCCGTCGCCGTCGGTGTCCGCCGACTCGGGGTTGGTGGAGAGGTTGTACTCCCCCAGGTCGCCCAGGCCGTCGCCGTCGGTGTCGTTGTTGACGGGGTCGCTGGTGACCCGGAGCGAGAATGTTCCCGTGGCATCGGTGACGTTGATGGTCCACTCGCCTTCCTCGATGGCGTCGGAGAGGCCGTCGCCGTCGGTGTCGTTGNNCGCCGTCGGTGTCGTTGAAGGCCTTCTGGTCAACCTGGACGATGGTGATGTTCTGCCAAAGGTGCATGACGCCCTGGTGCCTCCAGTCGGAGTAGTAGATCTGACCGTCCTCGGTGCCTACCAGGTCCACGGGCCATATCTCGGTCCCGTTCTTCGTGGTCGAGGCGTCGAAGGTGGCAAGCCAGCGGCCGTCGGTGTCTACCTTCTGGATGCGTCGGCCGTCCTGCTCGGAGACCAGGATGTCACCGTTCATGTCTATCGCCACGGACGTGGGGTTGTCGAAGGGGATGCCCCCTACGCCGGAGCCGTCGTACATCCGGATGTAGTTCCCGTCGGTGTCGAAGACCTGCACCCGGTCGTTGAGACCGTCCGCCTGGTAGATGTGGCCCATGCCGTCCAGGGCCAATCGGGTGCGACTGTCGTACAACTGACCGGGACCCGAGCCCCGGGAGCCGAACTGGTCGATGAACGTCCCGTTCCTGTCGAATACCTTGATGGCGGTGTAGGGCGTGGGCACGAGCCATGGGGAATCGATCACGTACGCGGTCCCATTCTCGTCTATGTCGATGGATATGGCCAGGTCCACGGCACCAGGGCCACTGTCGAAGACCTTTGCGATGAAGGNNTGCCGTTGGGGTCGTACTTGAAGACGCCGTTGCGTGCGTCCGCCACGTACACGTTCCCCTGGGGGTCGATGGCGATGTCGTTGATGTTGTACATCCGACCATCGTTACCCCATATCCTCTCCTGGGTCCCGTCGGGCCTGAACTTCTCGATGAACGAGGGATACTCGTCCAACGCGTCGTTGACCACGTAGATGTAACCCTCCTCGTTGACCTCGATGGCATGGGGCCACGCGTAGGTGGTCGCGATGGTCTCCACGTGCTCGATGGTTGTCCTGGTGTAGTCCCTTAGCCGGTCGTTCACGCCGTCGCCGTCGGTGTCGATGGACATGGGGTTCTGGAGCGTCAGGTACTCCTCCAGGTCGCTGAGGCCGTCACCGTCGGTGTCGTTCCTCGCCGGGTCGGAGGCCCTGTGCCAGTCGTACTCCCTCCCACCGTAGGTGAAGCTGACTATCCAGCCCGAGTGCTCGAAGTAGTCGGAAAGTCCGTCGCCGTCGGTGTCGGTGCGGTTGAACTCGTAGCCCCACTCCAGCTCCACCTTGTCGTTGAGGCCGTCGTGGTCGGTGTCGTAACTGTTCGGGTCGGATCCCACGTCCAGCTCGTAGGCGTCGCCCAGGCCGTCGCCGTCCGTGTCCCACTTGTACCGGCTGGTCATCCTCTCGTCGACGTTCTTGATGCCGTCGCCGTCGTAGTCGTTGGACCTGATGCCCCGCCATCGGGCGAACTCGCCGATGGTTCCGGGCATCACGTCGAAGTAGATGGTGAAGGGGTTCGTGTACACCGTGTCGCTGGTGGACTTGACCTCGCAGTGCCACCCGAACAGCCACCAGCACTCCTCGTAGAGGGAGTTGTACGAGGTCTGCTGCCAGACGGTGATCGGGAAGTTGACCATGCCGATGCCGGGTTCGGCCCATCCCGTCGCCTTGATGTTCTGGGTCCTGTCCTTCCTGTAGGGGTGCCAGCTCACGTCGACGGTGTAGGAGGAGCCGGTCTTGGAGTTCGAGTAGTTGGGGACGGTGACCTTGACCGAGGGCTTGAGGTACGTGGTGTTGATCTGGTCCCTGGTGACCTTGGTGGCGTTGGTGTGGACAAGCATCTGCTGGTAGTATGTGATGCGGTCGCCCCCTGTCAGGCCGTTTCCGTCCTTGTCGTCGATCTCGACCCCCGAGCTCTCCCTGCTGACCTCGAGGGGTGTCAGGATGTTGATGTCGGTCAGGAGGTCCACGATTAGGTCCATCACCATCTGGGACCAGCCCTTGCCGAAGATGAGCATGGTGATGGTGTCGGATATGGTGATGAGGAAGGAGATGATGGTGAAGATGATGCCGACCTTGGGGATGAACGAGAGGAGGGCCAGCACGAACAGGGCGATGGCCCATATCGTCTTCATGATGCCGTAGAGCACCGCGGTGTACGTGCCCAGTGCGGACCAGTCGTGGGCGCTCCCGATGGCGTACAGGGTAACGAGCGCGATGCCGATGTCGAGTATGAGGGCGATGACCGAGAAGACGGCCATTACCTTGCCTACCCCCTTCATGAAGCTGAAGAACGACTTGCCCCACTTGGCGGCGCCCTGCCACGCTGTGCTCAGCTGCTTGGTTATGTCCGCCAGGTGCCCGATGTTGTCCAGGGCGTCTATGAGGTAGAGGACCCTCCCGACGGTGTTGATGCCCTTCATGAAGGAGTCGAAGGCCTTGTAGGCGGCGACGGCGCTCTGTACGAAGTGGATGGCGTCACCGACGAAGGAGACGAAGCTGACCACGCCCTTGATGGTGGACATGCCGTACTTGATGCCCTTCATCGACCAGTTGAGGGCGTTCACCATCTCAGGGTACTGGACGTCGTTGATCCTCCCCCCTATCTTGACGACCACGTCCTCGCCCATGTTCCACGCTATCATCATGGTCATGACGGCGTTCAGGTCGTTGGGGTCCATGTCCCAGTCCCTCATCGCCGTGAAGACGTACTCTATCGGGACTGGTGTGGAACCGGTGCTGTTGTAGTAGGTGGACTTGAGGAACTTCTTGACCACCAGGTCCGATGCGCCCAGGTCGAACACCAGGTCGTCGACGCCCGTCAGCGTCCCCTGGTCAAGCATGGCCAGGTCCATCATAGTTAGGTGCTGCTGCATCGCGGTGATGACCGGCAGGTCCACGTCGTCGGGGAAGTTCGACCGGGCCGTGTCCGTCATCGTCTCCACGATGTCCTTCATGGCCAGGTCCATGCGTTCGTACGACCCCGTCAGGATCCCCACGTCCAGGTTCCTCCCCCAGAGGAGGCTCGGGATGTCGGTGGCGTCGTTGGTGACGTTCCGGAGGAAGTTGTACGCCAGGTACATGTTCAGGGCATCTCCAGGCTGTCGTTGTGGAAGACCACGGCCACGTCGGTGCCATGGGACTCCTGGGCAACGATACCGGTGAGGGCGAAGCGCTCGGGATAGACCGCCAGGGGCACGGAGGAGGTTGCCACGCCCTGGTCCTCTATGTCGAAGCCGAACCACTGGCGCAGCTGGCTGTCCTGGGGCTCCACCTCCCCGGTGGAGTAGTCTATGTCGTAGTAGTACCCGATGGTCTCTCGGTAGAAGGTGGTCCTTCCCGTCTCCTGTTCCTCCAGGAGGAACATGGAGCTGTCCTTGATGCCGGTGGAGGTGGCGTAAACCCTGCTGCCCATGTGGCTGGAGAGGTACCTGCCGTTGGAGGCCAGGAAGGCGTAACGGCCGTCGTCCAGGTCCACCATCTCAAAGAGCTCGGTATCGGTGACCTCGGTGGCGGTGGCCCTGATGACGTTGTCCTCGTGGAGGGACAGGTACTTGCCGGTTACGGCCTTGATGGAGACCTTGGGGGAGTCGGTGGTGCCGGTGACCTTCCAGATCACCCTAACGTCGAAGTCGATGTCGGTGACCGAGGCGTTCTCGGGGAAGAAGAGCTGTCCCTGGAGGGCCACGATCTGTCCCTGGTGCCAGATGGGGTATACGGGGACGTACGCCCTGTCCTCCATGGTCACGATGCCGTAGGAGTCCATCTCCGGGTCGTCGGGGATGTAGTCGCCCGTTATCTCCATCAGCGGGACAATCGTCACGTCCTCGGTGGAGTTGTCCAGGTCCCGGACGGTCCCCTGGGTATCGTAGGGCCAGTCCCACACCTTGTTGACCAGGCTCATCGTCCGCGGGTCCGACGTGCGCAGCTGGACGCTGATGGTGGTGGCCTTCCCCGAGGTGTTCAGCTGGATGTGGTGGTCCCAGTCCACCGCGGTGGTCGCGTACGGGGACATGTCACGGAAGTCCACGACGCCGTCCCCGTCGTTGTCCGAGTCCCACGCGTTGGGCACGTTGTCGCCGTCGATGTCGTTGACGCCATCGATCACCTCCTGGCTGTCCGGAATCCCGTCCCGGTTCGAGTCGGCGTCCATGGGGTTCGTGCGGTTGGCCACCTCGTCCATGTCCGAGATCTGGTCCAGGTCGCTGTCGTAGCTCCTGGGGTTGGTCCCGATGATCCTCTCCACGGGGTCGTACAGGCCATCCTTGTCGGTGTCCACCTTGTCGGTGGTGTCCGCCTGCAGCCTTGCCACGATCAGGTCCAGGTCCCGGAACGGACCGGGTATCTCCTCGAAGGGGTCGGCCCTGGTCTCGTCGTCGAAGTCGTACATCTCGGCGACGGCCGCCTGGAAGGTCAGGGTCACCATCAGGACCGATACGACCACCGCTGCCAACTTGAAGGTCCACCTCATGTCATCACCAGGAAAACGAAGCCCCGGGGACCGAACGCCCGACCATGCTCAACAGGCGGCCTGAGCATCGATACCCCGCGGTGGTCGTCCCGTCGATATCCCTGAGTCTCCCTGTATTGGGATTCCCAACCACTACGGACCCTCCCACCGAAGGCTGGCCCCCTATTGGGCCAGGAGGATATTATTACTTTCCGATTATGGGTCCGGGCCCCAGGCACCCAGCACTGGAGCTGGGGGCGGTGAGCTCCGCGAAAACAACATATACCCCCCCGTCATTACCAGTCAGGCCCCGTGCGGGGGTGGCTGAGCTTGGTCAAAGGCGCGAGGTTGAGGACCTCGCGGGCGACCCGCCCACTTGCCCTCGAGGGCAAGCGCCTCGTCTCGTAGGAGTTCGAGGGTTCAAATCCCTTCCCCCGCACCATCCCACTCAAAAGAAAATATCAAAAAACGGAGCAGACGGTCGTGACCGCCTACTCCTTCTTCATCCTATCGATCGCTTCAGATACTCCCTTGGCCTCCTTCTCCAGCCACTCCTTGTACCTCTCGAGCACCTCGGCCCGCTCCTCCTTGGTGAAGAAGTGCCGGCCGCACATCTGGTCATCATGCCCATGCATCATTTCTGGACCATGGACCCTGCACACGATCATGCCCGGGCCCATGCCCATCATCATCCCACGCCTTCCGTGGTGTCTTCCGTGTGGTTCGCACATATCGGTTTTCTCCTTTGTAGGGAACATTATATCGTATTTCCGATATCGGTAATGCGATACCCGTATATATTCCTATCGGTTATGCGATAGTCAACCGCTGCCAGCGTATATATATCGGCAATCCGATAGGCACGCGTGCCCCGACACCACCACGGCCACATGATGAAGGGCTTCCTAGGCTTCATGGTACTCTGGATGCTCCGGGACGAGCCCAAGACGGGCATGGAGCTCGCCCGGGAGCTGGAGGAGCGGAGGGGCCACATGCCGAGCCCGGGGACGATCTACCCCGTGCTGAAGGTGATGACCGAGAGGGGCCTATTGGATGTGGACGAGGAGAAGAGGTACTCCCTGACCGATGCCGGGAGGGAGGAGCTGGACCGCTCCCTCGACCACTTCTTCTCCATGTTCTTCGACATCGACGAGATGCGGGACGCCTGCCCCTGCGAGGGGAGGGCCGCGGCGGTCGTCATCAAGATGGAGAGGAGAGGGACCGACGACGGGGACGGGGCCTGACCCCCGGGACCCCCCTTGCGAAACCGTTTTCTCGCACCCGTCCCATGACAGATGCATGTCCCCAAAACAAACGGTCGGCGCGGAATTCCAGCAAGGGACCGCATACAAGCGCGGGGAGATGGACAAGCACGCCCTCGACTGGTCTAGCAAGCCGGCGGTGATGCACCACTTCTCCGACGTGGAGTCCTTCAAGCTGCCGCCGCCCAAGGACCGGGCGGGGCCCTCGCTTTGGACGGCCATGGGCACCCGTCGCTCCCGCCGCAACTACGCACCGCAGCCGCTGAGGCAGGAGGAGGTGTCCCAGCTTCTGTGGGCCGCCGCCGGCGTCACCGGCAACGCCCAGGGTCTGCCGCTGCGGACGGCGCCCTCCGCGGGAGGCCTGTATCCCATCGAGACCTACGTGGTGGTGAACAGCGTCCACGGCCTGGGACCCGGTGTGTACCATTACTTCCCCCAGGGCCATTCCCTGGAATTGCTAAGGAAGGGGGACTACTCCAACGCCGTGGCCCACGCGGGCCTCGACCAGAGGATGGCGAAGAACGCCGGTGTGGTCCTGGTGTGGACCGCCGTCGTCGAGCGGGCCACCTGGAAGTACAGGCAGCGGGCCTTCCGTTACATCTACCTGGACGCTGGCCACATCGGACAGAACGTGGCACTGGCCGCAGAGGGGCTTGGCCTGGGTTGTTGCGCCATCGGGGCCCTCTACGATGACGAGGTGAACGACCTGGTGGGGGCCGACGGCGAGGAGGAGATCGCCGTCTACATGACCTGCATCGGCAACTACCGCAGGCGGTGAGGGGTCAGTACCGGTAGAGGGGCTGGGACGCGGGCGTGAACGCGTCCTTGCTGATGGCTATCAGGATGAGCGCGAGGAGGCCCAGGAAGAAACCAACGCCGAAGGCGGCGAAGTTCAGCATGGCACAGACAGCGCCCAGAATCGCCACGGGGAACATCCGCTTCATCATCGCCATGATACCACCGATGATGGCGATGATGGAGAGGACCAGTCCGACGACCGCGCACCATCCGAAGGCCGGGAAGATCCACATCGCTCCCTGGCTGAGGACCAATGCGTTCCATACGATGCCCAGCGAACCGGCTATCAGGCTTAGGGCGCCTCCAGCCACTGCCAGACCCGGATTCGCAGGTCTCTGGTAGGGGGTGGGATAACCGTAGGGGTAGCTGTAGACGGGCGGTGGATACTGGGCGTAGGCGGGAGGGGGTGGCTGATAGCTGTACCTGGGCTCTGCGTACTGAGGTCCGTAGGGGTCTCCCCTCGGACCGTCATCATTCCTTCCCTGCGGGTCGTAGGTAGGGTCGTCCGAAGGGAGCTCGTCCCAACCACGCCTGTCTTCACCCGTCAAGCCAACAACACCCTCGAAGCCCTTCAGGGCCTCCAGTATGATATTGCCTGGTTCGGGAGAAATACGTTATGGTCATGTTTGGAAAGGGCTTCATCAAAACGTGCGCCGAAATGCTTATGCCTGAGTAACTGTCATCGACGCCTGGTGATGGCCTGAGAATCCAGACCCAGCGAGCCCTCCATCCCTCGGTCCGTTCAGGTCCATCGATGCTCCTCCTGCTTCTGGTCATCATCGTTGGGATCGCCACCGTTGCGGGGGCGGAGGACGTCGATAGGGCGGAGCCTTGGGAGTTCAGGTCCCAGTGGGGATGGTACGAGGGGGACAGGGTCCACTTCTACGACCTGGGAAGGGCCACGAACGCCACGGCACCTGCGTACAGACTGGTGGACGGGGTGGGCGACCCCATCGAGGGGCAGCACCTGATATTCCCTGACCTCCGGAACGGTGTCCTGATAGGAAAGGAGCCCAGCCCTGGGTACTCGGACTTCCACAGGGTCTGGGACGTCCAGGTCCCACCAGGATACGTGCCTGACACGTACCGGTCCCTGGCGGACCTCCAGGATGCCGGGTTGCCGATGACGGAGACTGACCTGGTGATCAACTCGCCGATGGTCCCCGCCAACTCGACGCTGGTCGGCATCGACTCCGACCTGCACCCCCTCGCCAAGGCCTGGTGGCAGCGCATCGAGGTCCACTACTTCTCCTTCGAGAGCTCCGCCGATACCCCGGGCCTGTTCGACGCATCGACAGGGCTCGTCCTCAACACCAGCTCGATGGCCGTCTTCGACCCCCCGGGTCAGCTGGACATGCTGTACTCCTATCCCGGACAGGCCATCCACTCGCCCCTCTCCCGGCTCCACATCTTCAACCCCATCAGCACCGAGTACGTGGCCGACGAGGTGAGGAGCTGGGACGAGGCGGTCGCCATGGGTTTCCCGATCTTCCCCGAGGGCAACATGTACAACAGGCCAGTGGTAGGTGGGAGGGAGGCCTTCCCCAGGTTCGACCACGCCGAGCCCTCTGTGTACGAGCTGAAGGAGGCCTGGTCGGGGAGGACGAGCAAGGTCCTCTACTACGACATGGGCCCCGTCGTCCCGGGCCAGGGCGCCCTGTACAGGTTCGTGACCGAGGAGGGCGCCCCCATCATCGCCCAGCACCAGCTGGTGGAGGTCGTCGCCCCCGGTGTCCTGCTGGGGGACGTGGAGACCGAGGGATACGCCACCCTGTGGAGGGTCTATGACATCATCGTCGAGGACGAGGCCTCGTTCGACCCTGACGTGATCAAGTCGATGGACGACGTCCGAAGGATGGGGTTCACGATCAACAGCACCTTCGAGTTCATCCTTGCGCCCATGGTCACCCGGGACCCGGTTTTCAAGCCAATCCCCTCGAACCCGCCCGGGGAGGGCCTCATGCTGGTCTGGTACCAGGGCACCGGTGTCTACCTGAACGTGATCGACCCGGACGCGCCGGTGCTGATCGATGTCTCCGACATCGAGGAAGGGGACGACCTGGACCTCCTCTCCATAAACATCACCGTCGTCGTGGACGATGATGGTGACCCGTACCCGAACGAGAGGCCAATACTGGACACGTTACCCGCCGACGAGCTGAACTACTCCGTCGTCTGGTCCGTCGTCACCGCCTCGGGCGGGGAGGGGTACCGCCCAGGACGATTCCGCACGCTGGAACAGCTCCGGGAGAGGGGTTGGTCCCTCGAGACCTCCGGGGATGTGCGGCTGGCCGGGTTCGTGGCGGGTCCCATCAACGTCCCCGCCTGGAAGCCAGACCGCTTCACCTTCGTTGTCGGACCTGTGGTGGACGAGGATGGCAATGCCCTCAAGGGCGTCGAGGTGCGGGTCTCGAGGGGGGTCGAGGTCGTCAAGGGGATGACGGACCCCGATGGCGAGGTGAGCTTCGAGGTCAACAGCACGTGGAACGACGAGACAGTCCAGACCTTCCTCTCGAAGGAGGGATTCTTCAACAGCAACTTCGCGGCGGAGATCGAGGACTACGAGCACTTCATACCCCTTGGTGGATACGTTCCGCCGATGGTCCGCAAGGATGATGGAGGTGGCTTAGAGGGGGCGGCTGGCTATGCCATCGTGGGGGTCCTGGTCGTCGTCCTCTTCCTGATCGTTCTGCTCATCAAGGGACGTTCCGACGAGGGACCCACCATCAGCGACGAGGAGGCCGACGAGATCTTCTCAGATGATGCTGATGAGAAGGCGAAGGAGGCCGACGAGGAGGAGGGGGACCACCTCTCGCTCCGGGACGTGGAGGAGATCGAGAGCGGTCCCGAACGCCTCTCATGATGAGGGTCCGTCCAGGGCCGCTCTCTTTTGGGGGGGGTGCCGACGGGCAGGAATGGAAGCCCCGATGCGATGATGTACATCACAAAGGGAATACTGTTCGTGACACAACAGACCTACCCGTCAGCGTGGGAGAATCTGGAAGGGAGAACCGATATCTCGAGATCCAGTGTTGCGTCACTTGTGACGTATTGCTGTCGTATATGATAATTGTTTGCGTCATGAGTGACGTTTTTGTATCTGTCTTTTTATATAATTGTACGTCACGTAAATTTACGCGGATACGTTTATTAGACCTCCCTACTTGGGTGCCCACCGATGAAGAAGGGGATAGAGGAGAGATACCGGACGGTGAACCTGCCCATCGGGCTCATCGATGAGGTTGACCGGTTGATCGACGTCTTCGAGGAGCACGGTTACACCAGCCGTGCCGATTTCATAAAGCAGGCCATCCGGGAGAAGATCCTTGAGCTTGAGGCTCTGGAGGCGAACCGGTCCGGAAACTTGAAGACCAGGGTCTTCAAGTGAAAGACCCTAGCGGACCTGGAGGTCCAGACAGTAGTGCGCCACACCTGGAGCGTACGTCCTGACCTCCCGCCTTCCCATCAGCTCCATCCTGTCCTTGAAGAGTTCCACCACCTCGTCCGCCTCGTCAGGGGTCCCTATGAGGTACAGGTGGATACGGGTGCCTGACCGCGACGCGGCCGTGGCGACGTCGACGTAGTCGATGGCCGCAGTGGGATGGTTCATGATGATCCTATCGAAGGAGCCTAGTCCCGGCACGACCTCCCTGGCGTCGCCGTGGTGGACCCGCACCACCTCGGTCACGTCGTTGGCCTCCGCGTTCTCGATGGCCAGCTCTACGGCCCGGCCGTTGAGGTCTACGGCGTGGACCTCCGTCGCCCTGCCGTCCTTCCCGATGAGGACCGCGAAGGGCCCCACGCCCGCGAACATGTCCAACACCCGCTCGCCTTCCTCGACCAGGTCCGCCACCCTGCGATGCTCGGTGGCGAGGCGGGGCGAGAAGTACGCCTGCTCAAGGTCCACCGTGAGGGTGATGCCATGCTCCCTGTGCACCGCGGTCAACGGTCCCTCTCCAGCGACCAGCTCCAGCGACCTCAGGCGGAGCTCGCCCTCCACGCCGTCGTCCACCGCCACCGCCCTGAGCCTGGGCTGCACCTCCAGGAGCGCCCTCCCGATCTCCGCCGCCCGTGGACGCAGGTCGTCCTTGAGACGCAGCACGGCGATGTCGCCGACCACGTCCATCGACCGGGTCACCTCCGAGGCCAGCTCGGGGGAGAGGCTCGGGGCGTCGCGAAGGGAGCTGGGCTTGGTCGCCCTCTCCTCCAGGTCCACCTCAACCACGTGATAGATCTGGGGGAGTCCCACGATCTCTCCCGATCCGTCCGCCAGCGGCAGGTAGAGCCAGTCGTCCTCGACCTTCGGTCTGCGGGTCGGGTCCAGCGCCCCAGCGCGGGCGAGGGCGCGATGGGCCGCCTCCCCGTCATGGGTCCTGACCTTGAGGGCCTTTCCACGCATCGCCGCCGCATTGTGCGGGCGGGCGAAAAGGTTTACGCAACCCGGGCGGAGCCGTTACTGGGTCCGAAAGGCTTTTCGCCGGTCAGGCCGCTCACATCGTCGATGAGCGAGGAAGCGGACATGGTGGAAGCTTCGGCCGCCTGGGTCTCCACCGTCAGGGTCTCGGCGGAGCCAGTCAGGTCCAACGCCGTGCCGACCCTTCGCGAGTGGGCGGAGCGGCTGACCGAGAATCTCGACAAGGAGTCCCTTGCGGGGGCCACCGTGGCGATGAGGCAGATGGACCACATCGTCGCCACCTCGGAGGGCGCGACCCTGGACTCGCTGGAGGTCGAGCACTTCGTTGAGGTGGTGGAGTACGATCCCGTCAGGCACATGGCGATGGTCATAGGCACCAGGGACGCGCCTCGCACCATACCCCTGGTCTGGTTGATGCTCCGGGTCTTCCCCGGCGCCGCCGGCGTCGCAGCGCTGCCCTCGATGGAGAAGGGTGAGGTCAGGTTCCTTAAGAGCGCGGTGCGGGGTAGCTTCGAGGAGGCCTTCGCCGTGGGGGAGCAGATGTCTGGCAAGGGACGGGAGGGCATCTTGGGCCCAGCGGCCGCCAGCTTCGAGAGGGTCGGTACCCTTTTGGTGGTGCCCCCCGAGGGCGAGCCATCGGACGTGCTGAAGCTCCTTGGTGACTGAGGCCCGACCTGGGCATACTTCACGATGGGAGCGGCCTCAGTTGAAGTGCTCCTGGATCATCTCCATGCCCTCCTTGATCGTCTCGATCGAGGTGGCGTAGGAGAAGCGCATGTGCTTGGTGCCGGTATAGCCGAAGGCGGTGCCCGGCAGGGCGGCGATGCCCACCTGGTTCATGAGCACGTCCTTCACCTCGGCGGAGTTCATGCCGGTCCCCGAGACGTTCGGGTAGACGTAGAACGCGCCCTCGGGCTTGAGGCACTTGAAGCCGTTCACGTCGTTCAGCATGTCCACGATGACGTCCCGGCGGGCCCTGAACTTGGACACCATGTCGGTTACGCCCGACTGGTCCATCCGCAGCGCGGTGGCGCAGGCCACCTGGGAGAAGGCCGAGGTGCAAGAGATGGTGTTGATGTTGAGCTGGGTGAAACGGGCGGCCAGCTCCTCGGGGAGCACGCCGTAGCCCATGCGCCATCCGGTCATGGCGTAGGTCTTGGAGAAGCCCTCCAGGAGGATGCTCCTCTCGGTGCACTGGTCCCGGACGGCGGGGGAGTAGTGCTCCATGTCGTACAGGATCTGGCTGTAGACCTCGTCCGTCAGGATATGGACGTTGTTGTCCTCGCAGATGTCGGCGATGCCCTCGATGTCAGCCTTGGTCAGCACGCCACCGGTGGGGTTCTGGGGCGAGTTGAGGATGATGAGCTTCGTCTTCGGGCTGATCAGCTCGTTGACCTCGTCGGGGGTCATGCGGAACTCGTTCTCCTCCTTGAGCTCCACTGCCCTGATGGTGGCGCCCACGAAGTCCACCAGGGACCCGTAGATGGGGAACCCCGGGTCCTGGAGTATGACCTCGTCGCCCGGGTTCACCAGGGCCATAATCGAGTTGAAGATTATGGGCTTGGCGCCCGGGGTCACCACTATCTGCTCGGGAGTGGGCCGAAAGCCCCTGTCCCGCTCGATGTACTCTTGGATGGCCTCCTTGAGCATGTCGATGCCGCTTGCGGGCACGTAGTGGGTCCACCCGTCGTCCAGGGCCTGCTTCGCCGCCCCTATCACTGGGGCGGGGGTGTCGAAGTCGGGCTCGCCGATCTCGAAGTGGAGTATCCTCTTGCCCTGCTTCTCCAGGGCCTTGGCCTGTGCGAGAACCTCGAACGCGCTCTCGGTTCCCAGGGGTCCCATGCGATCTGCCAGGTAATCCATTTGGATGCCCCCACCGACCCCTCTTCATAGAGCGGTCGTGGTGGCGGCCGAATCCAGCTCTAACCTGATATAGCTTGCGTATCCCGTCCCCTGATGCCTTCGCTCTCGCCCTCGGGGATTGGAGCGCAACCTTTATTCGGATGGCCGCGTTCAAAGACACCGTGGGAAACAAGGTTCTGGTGGCCTTCTACTCCCGGAAGGGCCACACCAAGCAGCTGGGGGAGGCAGTTTGCACTGGCCTCCTGGATGCAAGGGTGGACGTGACATGCCAAGAGGTAGAGCCCGAGAGGGAGGTCAACGTCCTCTCCGCCAGCGCCAGCTCCTTCACCCATTCTTGCGAGCCGATAAAGGAGTGCGAGACGGACCTGGATGGCGTCAACCTCCTGGTGCTGGGAACGCCGCTGTGGGGGGGGTTGCCAGCGCCCTACATGCGGACCTTCCTCGAGCAGGTGAGGGACCTGAAGGGGCTCCCCGTGGTCCTCTTCGCCACCTGCGCCTTCGGGGACCGTCACGCCTCGGACGACCTTCGGGACATGGTCAGGTCCACCGGTGGACGTCCGATGGAATACCACGTCTGGTCGATAAGGAGGGAGGGGCCCCACGGCATGGAGCGGACCGCCGAGGACATCGTCGAGTCGACCCTAGGTCTGCTCCCTGCCTTGAAACCGACCTTCGAGTGATGGTTGACCACTGGGCAGTGCCCGCTGGACTACGGGACAAAGGTCGTGTCACAAGCCTTAATATGTCTCCCGTCCATTCCTGTTCGGTGATGGGTCGGTGCGTGTAAAGACCCCCTCTGGCCATGAAGAATACAGGGCAGTATGGATGGAGGACGATTCGGTCCAGATGATCGACCAGAGGGCACTCCCCCACACCTTCGAGATCTTCAGGGCGGAGACCTCCGACGAGATAGCCTTCGCCATCAAGGACATGGTGGTGAGGGGCGCGCCAGCGATCGGTGCGACGGCAGCATACGGGGTGGCGCAGTCGGCGATGAAGGGTGGCAACCTGACCGAGGCCGTCGAGAAGATACTTGCGACCAGGCCCACCGCCAATGACCTGTTCTTCGCGGTGCGGAACATAGCCGACATGATCGAGTCCGGCATGGACCCGCAGATGGCGGCAGACCAGTACGTGGACACCATCGTGGAGCACTGCAGGGCGATCGGCGAGGTGGGTGCGGAGCTGATCCCTGACGGGGGGAACGTGTTGACCCACTGCAACGCCGGTGCCCTGGCCACCGTGGACCACGGCACCGCCCTCGCACCGATGCGTGCTGCCGCCGAGGCGGGCAAGGAGTTCTTCGTCTTCGTGGACGAGACCCGGCCCCGTCTCCAGGGGACGAAGCTGACGGCTTGGGAGCTCATGAACGAGGAGATACCCCACGCCATCATAGCCGACAACGCCGCGGGCTTCTACATGGGCTCGGGTGAGATAGACATGGTCATAGTGGGCGCTGACCGCATCTGCGCCAACGGCGACTTCGCGAACAAGATAGGGACCTACACGAAGGCCCTGCTGGCAAGGGCGCACGAGGTGCCCTTCTACGTCGCCGCGCCGGTGTCCACCTTCGACTTCGATCTGGAGTCTGGCGCGGACATCCCGATAGAGGAGAGGGAAGCGAAGGAGGTCCTGTTCATGGGAGAGTACCGCATCGCTCCAGAAGGGGCCGAGGCCCTCAACCCGGCCTTCGATGTGACCCCCGCCTCGCTGGTTACCGGTATCATCACCGACCGGGGCATCATCACCCCCGACGATATAGACCCCGACCAACTGAGCCTCTACTGAGCGCGGTCGAGCTTCCAGCCTTCGATGACCATTGAGTGAAAACAACTGATGGCAGGCCTACTTCACCCGCTTCTTCTTCTTCTTCTTGCGCTTTCCGGACTTGCGCTCATCAAGGCCAGTGTGGAGGTCCTTGCCCAGGATGCTCTCCAGCTCCTCTATGATCCGTTCGGATATCTGGATGACCTTGTCGTATTCCTTGTCCTGGCGAGCCTGCTTGGCCGCCTTGAGGTCCGGGGTCAGCGCTGATATGTCCGCACCTTCCTTGTGGGCGGCCTTTGCCTCGTTGACGGCGAAGGTCATCACGTCATCGCTGATGCAGCTGCGACATTCACCGGTCTCCTCGTCCCAGGCCAGCTCGCCGCACTTCGGACAGACGTCATGGATCTCATCGTCCTGGTCCTCATCGTCGGACTCGTCCCCGTCCCCCTCCTCGTTATGGGTGTAGAGACCGACGGGGATCTCTTCCGGTGGCTCGCCCAGGGCCTCGAGCCGGTCGTCATCATCTGACGGTTCCCCCTCCTCGGAGGATGGCTCCTCTGGGACCTCCTCGGTACCCTCGTCCTCGGTCCTGGGCTCCCCGTCATCCTCGGTTCCGCCCATCTCGGCCACCTCCTCGCCGATCTCGTCGGCCAGGTCATCGGCGAGGCCAGGCTCAGGTTCCTCCTCGGGAACCTCCGGTTCCTCGGTGACCTCCCTGCCGAGCATCCTGTCGACATCGGTCTCGTCGGTGTCGATGGGCTTGCCTATCCTGGCGCTGAAGGCGTCCTCCTCCACCGCGGGGGTCCCCTTCTCGATGACGTCCTCCGCCGCGGCCTTGGCCTGCTGTCCGTAGAATACCACGCGCTCCATCTTGCCCGTGTCCATGTCGCGCCTGGCCTTCTCCAGGTAGCGTGAGGCCTTCCTCATGTCCAGCTCCTTGTTGTCCTCGACCACCTTCGAGACCTCGTCCACCAACGAGCGCGCCCTGTCGCCCAGGGTGGACCTGTGGGTCCTCTTGGCCATGGCCTGGGCCTCCAGGGCAAGGCGCAAGGACTCCCCGTACTGGCCGTCGGACATGAGCTCGCTGGCGTGGCGATGCATGTCCTGGGCCTCGGAGATGTCCACGTTGTCCGAGATGACCTTCTCCAGGGTCAGCTGGCTGGACTCCAGGACGACCTGGGTCAGGTCGATGTTCTCGAACATCTGGGACCTGTTGTCCTTCGTGGCGACGGCGATGGTGATCCCATCATCGGCCACGGTCCCCTCCCAGATCTCCTCCGGGAGTCTCCGCATGAATATGAGGGAGCCGCCACCGTCCAGATATTGGAGGAAGTTGTTGTCCGTGAAGACGACGGTAAGCTCGTCGCCCTGAATGAGGCGGAGCCCCTTCGAGCTACCACCCATGTGGAAGTTCCAAGTCTGCTCCCCGTTGCTGTCGAGGCAGGCGAGCAGGGTGTCCTTCGCCGCCACTATCGTCTTCTCTCCGGAGGTCGACACAGCCACGTCGGTGACCGTCCCCCCGGCCTTGTAGGTCCACTTCTCGTTGCCACCGGAATCGAAGGCGTGGACGCTGCCATCCTCGCAGCCGGCCACCACCAGTGATCCGTCGCCCGACACGTCCAGGTCCAGGACGGGGCCGCTCACCCGCTGCTTCCAGAGGAGCTTGCCCCGCTTGTCCAGGTAGTACACCGTGCCGCGCCAGGAACCGGCGGCCACGTACTCCCCGTCGGAGGAGACGCCCACCGCCCTGACGTAGTTCTCCGTCTTGTATCGCCAGGCCAGCTTGCCGGATGACTTGATGGCGTAGATGTACCGGTCGTAGGAGCCGACGACAGTGAGCTCGCCGTCGTCAGAGATGCTGATACCCTTGACGTAGTCCGACGTCTTGTGTCGCCACACGACCTCGCCCGACCTGTCCAGCGCGTAGGCTATGCTGTCCCAAGAACCAAGAACGAGCACCTGGCTGTCCTTGGAAAGGCACACCGCCCAGACGTTGTCGTCCGTCCTATATTCCCAGACTGGTTCGAGGTCTGCCATCAGCCTCCCCACTCAGTCGATTTGAGTAAATTCGTGGGCGCACTTAAACGTTGCCATACGAGTATCACAGCTGTTATCCAGAAAATTGGGTGCTGGCAACGTCAAAGAATCGTTCACCAAAGGGAGAACGATTGCGCTTTCCCTTTAAGTGCTGTCACATGTTCAAGTGACGAGGACCCGATATGTCTCCCTCCCATGCGTACGTCCTATCAGAGGAAAGGGAACTGGTGAAGGTCACCTCGGAAGGGTACGAGTACACCGGCATGTTCATCGAGGAATGACGCCGGTCACGGTGATCGGGGACCCTCCCTTCGTTATGCCGACCCATCGATCGGTCAGCCCAGGGCCTCAGTCCTCGTAATCGCTGATGTGCTTCCTCCGGGGAGCGATACGCTCTGGAGGCGGGGGTGCCTCGAAGTCATCGGGCTCCTCCGCGACCTCGATGAAGTCAGGCGGGACTCCCCGGGTCACGAACACGGTTGGACCCGCCTGGCCGATGTACACATCCGCCAACAGCGCGGCGGCGGCATCCACCTCCAGTATCTGCGGGTCCTCCGTCCTGTGGACGCCCGCGTTGAAGGCGTCCTGGTAGGTCTTGGACAGGTGTACGTACCTGCGGTCGGTGGGGGTGATCCCGTTCTCCAAGAGGATGTCGACCTCCTCCTGGGTCGACGGGTAGAACAGGCTGTTCGGCACGCTGTGGGTGGGATGGTCCAGCTCCACGTCCACGCTGTGACCGTACGTGGCCCGGATGCGGTTGCTCTCTATCTGGTACCGGCCCTTGGGGTCCGTTTCCGATATCGCCTTCAGGTGGTGCACCCGGAGCCAGTGGAGGTTCCTCTTCCTCCTCCTGATCTCCTCGGTGGTGTCCCGGATGTCCACCCAACCGTTCAGGTCCATGTCCAGGTCGAACTTCTCGGGGAAGTGCCTGAGGACGCCCGCCAGTATCCGGCCGACGCTGTTCAGCTCGTCCTCTGACATCAGGAACTTGCCCTCCTCTCCGCACACGGGACACTCCTCTCCACGGAAGGGTCCATGCTGGCTACAGTTCTTGAGCGTATCAATCCGCTCCTCGCGTGGCGACCTCCATGGGGTCACCTGGGGATACCTCCCAAGGTCCTTTACGTCTTTAAACGTTTCTCTGCCAGGCGAGGGTGGGGACCAGCTATCGACCATCGTCGGATGGGATGTCCTTCAGGTCGGCCTCCCGGACGGTCCGGATGCCCCTCTCGGCGAAGAAGGCCTCAAGGCGTCGGAAATCATCCTTTGGCATCGCCTTCCTGTGGAAATAGACCATCCGGGCCTCGCAGACGAAATCCATCATTCCGTCGAGGGTCTGGTTCCCCAGTGCAGCTATGGCATGGGTGGGGATCATATGGGAGTACGAGACGTCCTTCTTGAGTGCGACGTCGGTGTGCCTCGGCGCGTAGTGACCTCCCCCGACCCCCACCACGACGGGACCTCCCCCGTCGGGCTCCACCTCGAGGACGGTCCGGGCGATGACCCTGGCGGGCTCCACCTCCTCCCAAGCATCCTCGTCCGAGCCTATCTCTATGAAGAACGTCGGGGTGTTCAGGTAGGGGCCATGATGGGTGACCTCGAAGCTTACCTGATGGTCAAGGCCGGCCTCCTTCGCCAGGGCGCGCATCCTTCGCAAAGCCATCGTCATCCCCGCGGGGCAGCAGTGGACAAGCTGCCTGAAGAAACCGCCGAACCGGGCGTGGGAGAAGTTGCCGATGGGATGGACCGTCAGCGACCTGAGCCCGGTCTTGGAGCTGTGCCTGGAGAGGTACACCAGCGCCTTATGCTGGATGCCGAGGGCGTGTCGCACCTCGGCGTCCACGTTGTTCCTGTAGAGGGACTCGTTGCCGATGGTCACCATGTGTCCCCCGTGTCCAGAGTAGGCGGGGCGACCCTCGAAGGTCCCGAAATCCTGGAAGTCGCCCATCTCGAGCATCCTGTCCCGGATGTTGACCGACGCCGCATCCACCTCGGAGCAGATGACCAAAATGTCCCTCATGACCCGGCTCCCGTCCCGGGATGGTCGTCCCTTCGATTAATAGCTTTCACCCAGGGGGTCATAGAAATGGGGGTGGGGCGCCGGGGGGGACCGGCGCCCCGTTTGGAAGGAGGAGTCAAAGGAAAGCGGGGCCATTTCCGTCGAGGGGCTAGGCGTTCCTCGACGGGACGTCAGGCCCCGCGGAAGGTAATCTCAGGTTCCAGGGCCGGACCTCCCACGGAGGGCCCTGGGATGGGGGGCGTGTGTACGGAGCTCTCCACGCCCATGAGTATCGAGGTCACCCTGATGCTGTTGCCCAGCGATGGGTCCACGTTGGCTCCCACCACCACCCTGGGCGAGCTCTTGAGGGTTGCCCTCAGGTAGTCCTTGACCGCCATGACCTCCTCGTGGGTCATGTCCCACCCGCCGGAGACGTGGACGATGGCCCTCTGGGCCTCGTCCCACCCACCGTTGGCCAGGGTGGAGGTGATGGCCGCCTTGACGGCGCTGACTGGGGCCTTCTTGTGTCCCTCCCCGTACGCCAGGGCCCCGTAGCCGCCCGCGGCTATCATGGACCTCACATGGTCCAGGTCGATGGGGACGAGGCCCCTGTCCATGGTGGCCTCGGCGATGTTCCGCACTACGGATGCGATCAGGTTATCGACAAGGCTGAAGGCGGCGTCGATGGGCAGGTCGCCGGCGACCTCCAGCAGGTGATCGTTGTCCAGGACGACGACGGTGTCGGCCTCACGGTTGAGCTTCATGAGGCCTTCCTTGGCCCTCTCCCGGCGGGCTGACTCCACGGAGAAGGGCAGCGTGGCGATGGCCAGGACCTTGGCACCGTTTCCCTTGGCGACCTTTGCCACTATGGGGGCTGCGCCAGTACCGGTGCCTCCGCCCAGTCCGACGGACAGGAACACAACGTCCACGTTCCTCCCTATGTACTCGCAAAGGACGGTCTCCGCCTCCTGGGCGCATGCCTGCCCGGTATCGACGCATCCCCGGGCACCGAAGCCCCTGGTGATGCTCCTGCCGATGAGGAGCTTGGCGTTGGCATCCACGAAGGCCAGGTGCATGCAGTCGGTGTTGACGGCTATGCACTCTAGACCATCTATCTGCTGCTCGGAGATCCTATGTACGCTGTTGGAGCCGGCCCCGCCGATCCCGACGCACTGGATGCGCGCCTTAGAACCTGCACCGGGGTTGCCTCCGTAGCCCTGCCCATTCATGCCCATGTGTTGCCTCCTGTGACCGGTCCCATTCAGGACCGAGCGTGGACCTGATGAGGGCGCACCGGGACCGGGGTAGAGCCGGCGCTAGGCCTGTTCAGTGTGCATCCCGTTCCCTTCTGACCAGCTAGTGGGGCTCGAGGGTGTCCCATTCACCGCTTTTTGAGCTCCACTAGGCTCTCGGTCCGCTCCTCCAGGCGCCGCTTCTTTTCGAAGACGGCCTCCCAATCGTCCGCCTGCCCCGCCAGAATCTTGGCGTGGGACAGGGCGTACTGGTTGATCAGACGCTCCGCCCACAACTCGACGGTGCCACCATCGAGCTGGACCAGGCGTCGGAGGTTGGCATTGTCACCCGCGGTTAGCCTCAATCTGAGGTTCACCTCCGACTCGGTCACCGTGAGGTCCTCGTAGAGTCGTATCACGGCCTCCACGATGGCCTCGGTCCGGGTGGAGAAGACGCCCTCTTGGACCAGATCGTCTAGCAGTCCGTCCACCCTCTCGGGCATGCGGATGCTGATTTGCCTGCTTGCCTCCCTCATGGGCATCCTCTCCGCGACCGTGTCGGGCGGGAGGGACCAAGGTCCCGGGTACGCCTCTCACGTTGGTCACTTCCCGTCCTCCGCATGGTTCCCTTACCTCCCCCATGAGAAGGTCATTGTTGTTCGCGGGTGACGGGTGTAATGACGTATGCAACACACTCCTTATATATTTTATCCTCCTGCTATCGCTCCATAATTCTCATCCCGTGAGAACCAGGAAGCGTACCTGCACCCCCTGGCCCCAACAATCGGGCCCGCATGGCGGTGAAACGTCCGCTGCAGCGCGGACGCTGCCGCGCGTCCCCGTCCGCCGCGGGGACCCGCCGGAGCCCACGGCGTCACCGGTTGCGCCCGGGGCCGCAGGCGGGTCCGGGAACGTATCGACAGGTACACTGGCTCCTGCGGTTCGGACGTTATGCCGGCATCTTAGGACCCCCTGTACCCCGATCGTCGGTACAAGACCCTCCTCTCGGTTCCCCAGGGTACCCTGGCCCCTTTCCAGTGAAATGCAGAGGGGAGTGGGGTGACCGCCGTCGGCGCCACTTCCGGAGACCGTCCGATGGTGGTCGGTGTTCGAGAAAGGTGTCCAGGAAGTGGGCCGTGACACGCTATGTCATGGCCTGCCAGTTATTCGCACGGTCGTCACCTGGCCTTATCCGCGATGGCCTCGAGGGCCTCGTCGGCGAGGGGTGACATGTCGACGCCCAGCTCGTCGCCGACGAGCATCGCGGCGGCCTCCACCTCGATCCCCAGCTCACCCGCCTTCCTGTTGACCATGGCTATGACGTTCCGCTTCTCCTCGTCCGCCCGGTCGGTGATGTGGCCTACCATTCGGACGAAGAGGGGCTCGTCACCCCCTCCGCCGAGGAGCTCCTCCTTGCTGGGCCGGAAGTCGCGCTCCAGCGTAAGCTTGCGGTAGTTGAAGGCGGGCCGCAGACCCCCTCCTCCCTTGCGGACGAGGAGGCGCTTGTTCTGGAAGGTGTCCACGATCTCCTCCGCTTCCTTGGGCGAGAACCAGCGCAGGTCCATGGACATGGCGAGTCGGAGCTCCTGCGCCGTCATCTCCTCCTTGCCGGACCTGTTGTACAGGAAGGCGATGACCTCCTTTAGCTTCTCCACACCGACGGCCCCCTAGTACTGGTCCACCAGGACGGAGCCCTCGTCGTACTCGGACCCTTCGTCCATCACGCTGTCCCGGATGATGTCCATCACGCCTACGACGATGCCCTTCACCCCCATGTCCGAGCGGCCCACCTGGTCCGCCGTGGCAAGGCTGAAGCCGGAGCCCCCCAGGTAGAGGCGACGGGTGACCCCGGCCATCTCCTTGACGAACCCCGTGTCGATGCGGGAGCCCGCCTTCACTCGGCCGAACTGGCTGAAGAGGACCCTCCGCACGCCGCCCTCGTACATCATCTGGAGGAAGGCGATGGGGTCCGCCTGGGCGATGTTGGCGTCCCGGGATAGGATACCGTCGGACCAGTCCAGCGAAAGGACGTAGTCGCCGGAGAACTCCTGGCACTCCCGCAGCTCCTGAAGGTTCCATATGGTCTTGGTACCCACAACTACACGGTGAGCCCCTGCGGTGAAGGCGTCCATCATATCGTCCAGGTTACGGACGCCCGAATCCCACCACACGTTCTTCACCGGGGCCACGGTCTGGACCTGTGTCAGCTGGGGACGCCGGCGCTCGATGCCGTCGATGTCCAGGACGAGCATGGTGCTGTAGTCCTCCAGGAACATGGAGGTGAAGTCGTAGAGCGTCAGCTCCCGGTCGTCCACGTCGGTCAGGGGCTCGTACCGACCTTGGTTGACAACCACCACCCTGCCCCTCCGGAGGGACACGGCGGGGATGACCAGGAACTCGTCCTCGGGATTTGGGACCGCCGCCTCGTCGTTCATCGGTCCCGGGATATGGCGAGGGGGGGTTTAACGATTGCCCCACCACCCTCTACGCAGCTAGCGCCCATGCTAATGCCGAGGATTGTGTGGTTGTTGAAACCCTTGCTCACTCGACGTTCATAACGACGACGTCACGGACGGAGCGCATCGAGGTGAAGGGGAGGATGAGCCTGCCCTGGCTGTCCGTCTGGTACAGTCTGGGCTCGATCTCCTCCGCCGGGATGACCAGGACGTGCTGCAGTTCGCCCGTCTTGGTGTCCACTACGAAGTTCTCTATCATGCCGATGATCCGGCCGTCGTTGGTCATAACGGTCTTTCCGCGCAACTCGGTAGCGAACTTCTTGGTCATGAGAGGCCTCCCCGGCGTGCCCAGAAGGGGTTCACAGGTACGAGACGTTGATGTCGTCCCGCTTCCTTCTGGCCATCCTGCCCTCTAGTAGTTTCGAAATGTCTTGGAAATACTTAATCGTTTCCTCATCGAGGGAGGGCCGGACCATCTCCATAGCCTCATCCAAGTGCTTCTCCGTGACGGTGTCGGATTCCACGTCCTCGCGGAGGGCGGCCATCGCCGCCTCCCGAACGAGGGAAGCGATGTCGGCGCCGGTGTAACCATCGAGCCTCTTAGCCAGGTCGTCCAGGTCAATCCCCTCGAGGGGCACGTCCTTCGTGTGCACGCCCAGGATGGCCCTCCTCTCCTCGACGTCGGGGGGAGGGATGAACACGATGCGGTCGAAGCGACCGGGGCGAAGGATGGAGGGATCTATCATGTCGGGACGGTTGGTGGCGGCGAGGACTATCACGTCGCCCAGGGACTCGAAGGAGTCCATGGAGGTGAGCAGCTGGTTGACCACCCGCTCCGTAGCCCCGCTGTCGCCCCGAGAGCCCCGCTTGGAGGCGATGCTGTCGATCTCGTCGATGAAGATGATGGTGGGCGCCGACTGCTTGGCCTTCCTGAAGATCTCGCGGATGGCCTTCTCGGATTCCCCGACCCACTTGGAGAGGATCTCGGGTCCCTTGACGGTGATGAAGTTGGCGGTGCTCTCCTTGGCCGCCGCCTTGGCGACCATGGTCTTGCCCACCCCTGGCGGTCCGTAGAGGAGCACTCCCCGGGGAGGCGTGATCCCCAGGCGGGTGAAGGCCTCGGGCCTTCGGAGCGGCATCTCCACCGCCTCCTTCAGCTTCTCCTTCACGTCCTCCATGCCGCCCACGTCCTCCCAAGATGTCCTCGGGGGTTCGGTGAACACGTCACGGAGGGTGGAGGGCTCCACCTCCTTGAAGGCGTCCTTGAAGTCGGCGTTGGTCACCTGAAGGTTCTCCAGCACGCTGGGCGGTATCGAGCCGCCCGCCTCCAGGTCGATGTCGGGGAGCAGCCGCCGGAGCGCCTTCATCGCCGCCTCGCGGGCCAAGGCCGCCAGGTCCGCACCCACGTATCCGTGGGTGACGTCCACGAAGTGCTCCAGGTCGAAGTCGTCGGCCAGGGGCATGGTGCGGGTGTGGATCTGGAGGATTACCCGCCTCCCGTCCCTGTCGGGGACACCGATCTCGATCTCACGGTCGAAGCGGCCGGGCCTCCTCAGGGCTGGGTCCACGTCGTCCACCCGGTTGGTGGCGGCGATTACTATGACCCTTCCACGGCCCTGGAGCCCGTCCATCAGCGTCAGCAGCTGGGCGACGACCCGCCGCTCCAGCTCGTGGGTGCCCTCGCCCCGCTTGGGCGCGATGCTGTCGATCTCGTCGATGAACACCACAGAGGGGGCGTTCTCCTCGGCCTCGTCGAAGCGCTTGCGGAGCTGGGCCTCGGACTCGCCGTAGTACTTGGACATGATCTCGGGGCCCTGGATGGTGTAGAAGCTGGCCCCCGACTCGTTGACGACAGCCCTGGCGATGAGGGTCTTGCCGGTGCCCGGGGGCCCGTGGAGGAGCACGCCCTTGGGCGCCTCGATGCCCAGGCGGTTGAAGAGCTCGGGATGGCGCAGGGGCAGCTCGATCATCTCCCTGACCCTCCGAACCTCCTCGTCCAGGCCGCCGATGTCCTCGTAGGTGATGCCAGTCCTGGACTCCTCGGTCTCGCCCACGGGCTCGTCCATCACCAGGAAGGTGGTGGAGTCGACCACCTTGACCACCCCGTCGGGGGCCACCGCCTGCACGTGGAAGGGCAGGGCGCCGCCCATGAGGGCGATCCCGGGGACGATGATGGTGTCCCCCTCCACCACGGGGCGCTTGAGGAGGTTGCGCTTGATGAACGCCTCGATGCCGGTCCCGAACTGGATGCGGTGGTTGTCGGCCACCATGGGCGCCAATACCACCTTCTGGGCGGGCTTGACGTCGGCCCTGGTGACCCTCACGTGGTCACCTAAGGAGGACCCCACGTTCTTCCGGACCAGGCCGTCGATGCGGATGATGCCCTTGTTCTCGTCCTCGGAGAGCATTCGCCAGACCACGGCCGCGCTGGTCCGCTTGCCCTCGATGCTGATTATGTCGCCGGGGGACAGGTCCAGCTCCACCCGGGTCTGGGCGTCAATCCGGGCCTTGCCCTGGCCCACGTCCGTCTGCACCGCCTCCGCGATGGTGAGCTCGACGTCCTCCTCCAACCTTTCTCCTCCTTCTCTTGCCCCGAAGCAGGCACGCATTCGCCATGGGTCTATTTAAAGCTCACGATGTGGGTAAGGCGGTCTGAGAAAGGGAGGCCAGCGCACGTTCAATACCTTTATCTATCCCCACCGATATGCATGGGTAAGCATTTCGGTTGGCGATACGATGAGATACGACAGAAGGTACTGGGCCATGTTCGCCGTCCTCCTGATGGTCGGAGCGGTTCTGGCAGCCTCCGGCTGCCTGGACGGAAACGACGATGACGATGATGAGCTGGTCATCCCGGGCGACCGCACGGGCGATAGCCTGGAGATCTCAGGTAACGTGAACAAATCGATGAGCATCACCATCGAGGGCATGGTGGAGATGGGGCTCGTAGACTTCCAGGCCACCTTCGTGAACTCGGTGGGCACCACCTACACGGCCAACTACACGGGGGTGCTCCTCAAGGACATCCTCGAGGCTGCGATCCCCGACGACGGCGTTGATGTGGTATGGCTAACCGCCTCCGATGGGTACCGGGCCATGCTCTTCTACGCTGACGTGGACGACGATATGTACATCGCCCTCATGGAGGAGGACGAGTGGAACGACCTTTCCGATGCAGGGACTTTCCGGCTGGTGGACACGGACCTTCCCTCGGTGTACTGGGTCCGCGACATAGTCGCCATTACCCCCACGGTCTCGGCGCCCATCTGGTCGGGAGGATACACGGAGAAGCAGGCACTAATCAACGTGGGATGGATACAGGAGCGTGCAACCGAGGAGGTGAGCTGGCAGGAGGGCGAGAAGACCCGGACCTACACCGGCGTCCCCATGTCAGTGGTCCTCGATGCCATCGGGGCCGACGATACCCGCAGTGACACCCTGGGTCTGGGCACCTTCTCGAATCTCCATGACCCCGTGGACCTATCCGTGGCAAGGGAGGACGGTGTTCTGCTCGTTGACAGCAGGGGCAGGTACATCTACTACCAGGGCCCCGATGACGAGCGCGTCCTCGAGATCGCCAGGTTCTACGTCGGCTCCAGCGTCTCGGTGCACGGCGAGGTGAGCGAGCCGTACTCGATGGACACCCTCGCCCTCTCGGACAACGACCTGATCGAGGTTTCCTGGGTGGACGTGACGTATCAGGGGCAGGACTACGTGGGGACGCCCCTCTCATGGCTGGTCGCCCAGGCCGCTCCCGACCCCACCATCGACTCGATAATGGTCAGCGCCGGTGACGGGTACTTCGCGGTATTCCCCTTACCTGACATCACCGATACCGTCCTTGCGTTCATGCTGGACGACACCAGTCCCATCCCCCTCGAGGATGGCCCCTTCCGTATAGTCGACAACGGAAGGTCCGGTCCCTTCCAGGTTAGCTGGGTCGTCGACATAGAGGTGTTCTCATCGACCCCCATCGAGGCCAGCGGCGATGTGAACGTGACCGACGTGCTGGACCTGGGTTACATAGCGTCGAACGCCGATGTCGAGATTACCTACTTCGATGGGAGAAAGGACCGGACGTACGGGGGCCTGTCGTGGGACTCCACCCTCGCCGCCCTGGACTACGCCACCTGGACGACCCAGGTCAAACTGGTTGACGCGGACGAGGGCTCGACCACGTGGACCATCGGGGACCTCTTGGGTAGGACCGATTCCGGCATCTGCGTCGACTCCCGGGGTAACTACGTTGCCTACAACGGCGCCCTTGAGGAGGCCTTCCCGAACATCGTATCCATCGAGGTCTCCTAGAGGAACCACCTGTGGGCGATGGCGAACGAGGGCAGGAGCAATGCCATTGCGAGCATTGCTGAGTCCGAGGCCCTCCAGCGGACCTCTCTCAGGAAGGTCCTCTCATCGCTCCTTCCGAAAGCCCTACCCTCCATCGATATGACCAGCGCGTCGACCCGGGACATCGAGGAGACCAGCAGGGGGCCCATGGTGGATCTCACCGACCTTATCGCCGCCCGGGGACCGCCCGTGTCCAGTGCCAGCCCTCTTGCCGCCTGCGCCTCCCTCACAGTGTTGGACTCGGACCTCATCAGGGGCATGAGCCGGAGGGCGAGCACCAGGGCGAACCCAGCCCTGTAGGGGATACCCGCGTCCATCAGGGAGTGGGCCAGCTGGTTGGGCTCCGTCGTTGCCACGAACAGGAAGCTGCCGAGCACCACGACCAGGAAGCGCACCACCATGTGAAGGCCAAGGAGGAGACCCCCCCGGGTCACGGTGATGGTGACAGGGCCCAGCTCCGCCTGCCATATCACCTCACCCACATGGACCCAGAGCCCGTGGATCACCATGAGGAGGACAGAGAAGACGAGGAAGAACCGGGTCGCGGCACGGAACTCGTGGAGGCGTATCCTGGCCACCGGGAACAGGGCCAGGAGCGACACCAGCATGAGCACCAGCTGCCAGGTCCCCTGGACGACGAAGACCGTTATGGTTGCGCCCACCAGGAGAGCCAGCTTTGCGACCGGGTTCGAACGGGCCATGGGGGAGTCCCTGTCCAGGTACTTGATGCGGGGGATCCATCCGACCCTCTCCCGTCGCCGCCTGCTCACGCCGCATCACCCCAGGGTATCCCGTCGGAGAGGGTGTAGGGGTCCTCCACCACCCAGATCCTCCCGGCCTCGAGGACGACGGCCCGGTCGCAGATGCTCGACATGGCCTCCAGGTCGTGGCTGACCACCAGGATGGCCGTCCCCTCCGACCTCGCGACCTGGAGCCGGTCGTTCAGGGCCCGGATGCTGCCCAGGTCCTGCCCGATGAAGGGCTCGTCCAGCATCAGGAGCCGGGGGGACGAGACTTGGACCGAGGCCACGTTCAGCCTCCGCTTCTGACCCAAGGAGAGACGGAAGGGATGGACGTCCATCATTTCGGACAACCCGTACTCGGTGGCAATGGCCGCGATGCGGGAGGACAACGGGTCGTCCATGAGCCCCATGTTCCTTGGCCCGAACTCCATCTCCGCGCGCACGGTGCCCTCGAAGAGCTGGTGGTCCGGGGACTGGAACACCAGTCCGACCCGCCTCGCCATCTTCGATGTGGGCTGACCGGTGACGTCGTCCCCCGCCAAGGCCACGCTTCCCTCCCATGCCTCTGCTAGGCCCAGTATGCAGCGGAGGAGGGTGGTCTTGCCACCCCCGTTGGGACCCACCAGGCCCACCATCTCGCCAGCTCGGACCACCAGGTCGACGCCCTCCAGCACCCTTGTGTCGCCATAGCCGGAGACCAGGCCCTCCAATTCCAACGCGGGCTCGCCCGGTTCGACTTCGACCCTGGTCAGGCCAAGGAGGTCCGGACGCCCGGGGACCCGGACACCCGAACGAGAAAGCTCCTCGGCATCCGAGATCATCTCCTCGGTGGTGCCCCTCCAGGATGCCTTCCCGTTAACCAGGACCACCACCTCCGTCGCCACGTCGACCAACCTGTCGAGCCTGTGTTCCGAGACCACCACCGCCTTTCCTTGGTCCCGGGCGAGGGACATCGTCACGTCCAGCACGTCCTCCCTCCCGCGGGGGTCCAGGTTGGCCGATGGCTCGTCCAGCACGAGGACGTCAGGCCTCATGGCGAGGACCGAGGCGATGGCCACCCTCTGCTTCTCGCCCCCCGAGAGCTCGTTGGTACTGCGGTCGACGAGGTGGTCCGCACCGACTGTCGCGAGCGCGTGACCGATCCTCTCCAGGATCTCCTCCCTGGGAAGGGCCAGGTTCTCGGGCCCGAAGGCCACCTCGTCGCGCACTGTCAGCGTCACCAGATGGGACTCGGGGTCCTGCTGGACGATGCCGACACCGTCCACCGACGGCCCCTCGAGGATCACCTCGCCCTCCTTGGTCCCCGCCACGGCACCTCCCAACAGACCTGCCAGGCCCAGGGCCGCCGTGGACTTGCCGCACCCGCTGGGTCCTGCGAGGAGGGCCATCTCCCCGGGGCCGACGCTAAGGTCCAGACCACTGAGGGCAGGCCTACTAGAGCGGCGGTATGTGAAGCCAAGGCCCTTGGCGCGGAGCATGGGCCCACCCCTCACTCGACGGTGATGCGGACGACCCAGCGGACCCACCAGCCCCCTTCCAGGTCCTTGCACACCAACCTGTAATAGTCCCCCGTTCCGCCGTCGGAAAGCGTCCCGTGCTCCTTCACCAGCAGGAAGGAGTCCGCGGTCGCGGGGTCCATGACCTGGTCCAGGGGGAAGGCCAGCTGCTCTCCGTACCCGTCGGCGCCGACGACGCGGACGACGGAGGCACCCTCCCTGTCGCCCGCCTCCTCCAGGACCGTGGCCAGGGGCACGCCCGTGTACTCCCTCATGGGCACGTGGGTGAAGTCCCCCTGGAGCTCAGCCTCCACGGTGACGAACCTGTCCGAGAACTCCTCAAGTTCGAACGTGTAGGGCGAGACCACTTCCCCATCCACCGAGACTGTCCCCTCGTGCATGGCCTCCACGTCGTCGATGGTGCCCACGTAGTATGCCACGGCGCCGCCGCCCAGGACCGCGACGATGACCAGTGTCACCACTATCCCCGCCACAGAGCGCCAGGACCTCTCCTTGGTGCCGCCGTCGGCCATCAGGCGATGACCGTTGGCGGCCGCTGTCGGATCGAAGCCAGGGGCGCTCACATGGATGCCGGCGTGGTCGAGGGTGGTGGCCAGGTTCCACACCAGGAGGCCAGCGAAGATTACACCGGAGACGAAGGAGACGACCACTAGGATGAGGAACAGCCACAGCAGGCCATCGTAGGTCGAGGTGAACAGGAGGAACATAAGCACGTTGCTGCAGGAGGCCAGGCCGCCCGCGAGGATGGCGGCGTACATCCCCCTCCTCGGGGCGAGGGCCCAGACGGCGTCGACGATGAGGCCCGCCACCAGGGACAGAAGGAGGACAAGGACCCCCTTGCTGGAGCCCGCCAGCATCTCCACGGTGCCCTTCAGGAGCCCGGTGGACGTGGCGGCGCCGACCCTGTTCGTCATGACAACGGCCAGGACCATCCACAGCACGTGGAGCCCCGCCAGGAACTGTCCCGCGCCGAAGGGCGTGCCCACCAGCTTGTTGAGGAGCACACCCAGGTAGCCGACGTAGGCCGACATCACGCCCCCGAGAGCGGCCAGGATGGCGATGGTGGCGATCTGCCTGGTGGACCAGGGCGTCCGCTCCCTCCGATGGAACGGATTGCGCGTCCGTGTCCTATGTTCCCCCGCCGTTGCCTGGTCGACCGACATGCTCAGATGAGCATATTGCCCCGTCCATTGATATAGGTAACGATGGGACGGGTCCCCTCACTCCTCCCCGCCCCTGGCGATCGCCACCGCCTCGGAGAGGGTTATGTCCCCCAGGGCCACCCTTCGGGCCAGCTTCGTCGAGATGGTGATCTCCCCACCGCTCCTCTCCCGCGACATCTTCTTGATGTGCTTCAGCTCTCCCTTCGAAGGGGAGACGACCAGGGGGAACTCCACCGGGAGACCGGGGAGCCCCGCGATGGTGATGGCCGCCTCCACGTCGGGGAGGTCCACCTTCCTGGTGGTGGACGTCTCGTCGGCGATCTCCACCCTCAGCCCGCGTCGGAGGGCCGCGTTTACTATCCGGTTCCTGATGGTGGGGGCGCCGTGGCCGACGCGCACCAGGAAGGAGCCGGTGGCGTACCTCTCCTTGATGGCGTCCAGTCCCTCCTTCACCTCGCCCACCGTGGAGACCTGCCTCGCCTCCAGCACCGTCCCGTCGGCCAGCAGGGCGAAGCCGATGCGCTTCTCCCCCGGGTCTATGC
>JABAHP010000319.1_pt1 | contig 58061 bp, 126 predicted proteins | sample 7062081 | NCBI WGS metagenome assembly JABAHP01 (sample SAMN14534357, study PRJNA622989) | marine sediment metagenome | biome: marine biome [ENVO:00000428]; feature: marine pelagic biome [ENVO:01000023]; material: deep marine sediment [ENVO:00002113] | place: India: Gulf of Kutch | collected...
TTTTAATTGCTCTTCTCTAAATTGCATAGAATTTTTTTGTAAACCACAATGCATACATTTATAAATTTGCCAATCCCGTGAAATCAAGTTAAACCATGAGATGCCACAGTTATTGCAATGTGCAAAACAACCATCATTTTTCTGAGCTTCCAAGTGCTCTTTTATAAACCAATTTTTTGGTTTTGTCATTTCTCACCTCCTAGAATCTCCTCTTCCGTAAGCCCGGTAATCTCTTGAAGCTTTTTGACCAAATCAGGAGAGGGCTTACTTTTGCCATTAAAAACCTGCGATAGCCATTGCCTACTATAGCGGTTACCAGTTTCGTCCATTACCCACTGGTACTTTACCCCTTTTCTTTTCATCCATTTTTTTAGTGGTGTCATTTTATTTAACCTGTAATGATCTTTTATCTTCATCATTGTCATATCGAATTGCAATCACTTTTTCTAATCTTTTATCAAGAAACTCTTGTAATTCTATCAATATCTTATCATAGTTGCCACCATTTCGGATATGCTTGAATTCTTTAAAGGTACTTATTTCTTTGATGGCCTGATTAAACCCTTTCTTGTAAACCTCTTTAGCATTAAAGTTATCAAGCATTTTAAAATCACATATTTATTGAAGCTCATTCCCACACCCATTGCAATATAAAGGCTTATATTGGCCGTAATCAATAATAGGTGCGCAGCAATTTGGGCATCGATATATCTCTACATGAACAAGGCCCTTATAATAAAAATCTTCGCATTCTATTTTTTCTGGCATTTTCACCTCCATTCGAGTAGGGTCGTTTTATCGCTCATAGGTTCTGTTTGGAAATAACCACCATACAAGTTTAATTTTTTGAACTTTAACCCTTTGTTTTAAAAACCAAAACAAATAACGCCATGGATGCTTAAGGGTGTCACTTAATGTGATTCTTACCCGGTGTAATTCTTGAATTTCCCTTTTTATATCCTGCGGTTGATACCCATAAATTCTTAAAAATTCCATTGACATATTTGCCTTTTTTATTGCTAAGGCTTCAATTTCTTTTTGTTCCATAGGTTTTTTCATTTTAACACCTCCATTTATAATATAGCATAACTTTACATTTTTGTCAACAGGTTTATATTTTTTTATCTTTTTGTTGAAATCTATATAAATCCGTGTTATATATAGTGAATGATAGTATTATTTGACATTGCTTTTGCATCGACAACGAAGTACGTCTGTTATGCTCCTACATCTATCTTGTACAGCGGGAATGATTATGATAATCGCGTACTCTCAGTTGGAGATTTTACGGAGGGGATATCGGATGATAAAGGTTATGAGATACCACAAATTGAAATAACGATAAAAGACCCCGAAGGAGTGTACCGGGCGCTTACAATTGATACTGTTGATCTCTACATTGCTAATATCGTTGTGACATGCCGTCAGGCGGATGGAACTATTATAATGACATTGAAAGTGGAGTCCTATCAGACATTTGATCACAAGTTTTCAATGAAGTGCTCTCACAAAATCGACATGAATAAGATATTGCCAACAACCTTAATCAATGATACTGATTGGCCTAACGCTCATGCGGATGCAATTGGAGAAGCTGTACCGAAAGCGATAAATGGGGTGACGATAAAAGCGTGGAAAGTGGGAACGGGTGGCACGAATTATACCTGGCTATTGGGAGATGAAGAAATTAGTACGATAACGCATGTAGCTTGCGGAGAATATGACACAGTACCCACTCAATATTATTCGCTGACCAATACAGGTGGATATTGGTATTTAAAGCTAAATCATGGGGTTATTACTGGAAATGAAAGCTTTTGTTTTGTTACCGTCACCACGCCTACCCATACACCTGTGCAAATGGCAGATGATTTATTATCCGATGCAATCACAGTAGGTACAAATACCAATTTCGCAACTTTTATGGCTTCCCAGGGTTATACAACTACAAAAATCAAATATATGCTAGATAAAACAATGAGGGCATCTGAATTATTAAAAATATTTTGCACGTCCTTTGAATGTGAATGGAAATTTGACTCTTCCGGGGAGATTGAATTTGTTTATATTGACAGAGCAAATATTTTAACTACTTATGACTTTGCACAAGGGGAGCTGGATGCCTTAGTACCCGTTGATGATAGCAAGGCAACAAAAATTGAGAATCGTGTAAATTATAGATATAACTGGAACACGAAGGACGGCAAATATGATACGGATAATGCTGTTTATGATGGTGCTAACCAGGGAAATTGGGGGATATTTGAAGTTAATCTTGATTTTGATTGTCTTAACGAAAGTGTACAGGCGGGGGTGACGGCGGCAGAGAGATATTTTTTAAGGCAAGAGCCCATGGCTACTTTTCGGATGTCCTGCAATATTGATACTGCCTTGACACTTTCGGCAGGTGATTTGATATCGGTAACGGACAGACGGCTAAAAACTTCTAACCCTGTGCTTTTTCAGATAAGACGGAAAACAATAAACCCAATGACAAACATGTCAACGTTTGTGATAAGGGACATTAATTTTTTACGCCCTACCTGGTACTGGAAAGCAAATTTAGGGTATGTGTTAGCCAACGCAGACAAAAAGGTAATAATTTCGAGGTGATAAAAATGGAAAAGAGACACGAAGCGTTTATCAATACGATGGGAACGGCGGCAGATCCGGTATCTTCAATTTATGTGGATAAATTACATGTTTTAACTGCAATTTCCTACGGTCCTGCGACTTTAACGGGCGACCCACCGACTGAGACTCTTCATGGGATAAGTTTTAATGCAAGCACTGAAAAAGTTGAATTCAATGATACGGTGTCAACGCCGGTAACGTTTGACAGCACTATTACCGTTACGGGTGCTGCACAGATTAACAATACATTGGGGGTGACAGGCACGGCAACCATGGCAGCTATTACGGCAAGTGGATTGATAACAGCAAATGGTGGTATTACAGCGGGTGGTCATTTTACTATGGGAACCTGGAATATAAGTGGCGCAGGTGGTAACGTTGGATTAGGATTTTCAGGCGCGGCTGCTACATTTTCAAGTACTGCGGCATTCACAGGAGCGATTACAACTACGGGCGGCATAATACTAAATGGAGGTACAATCACCAATGATGGTGGCGCATTAGAGGGAATTTCAATTGATAATGCCGGGGATGTGACATGTTACAAAGATTTAACTGTAAATGATGATATTTCATGCGATCAAATTACTACAACAGGAGAAGTTGACGCAGGAACCTTTGTTAATGCAGGGACTGTATTTAAGCAAGCGGGTACAAGTGGAGTTTCAACTACAATTGATTTTAGCACATATTCAGGCACTATTACAATTTCAGGTGGAATAATTACGAACGTACCATAAAAAAGTTGAATTTCTTTCAAAATTAAATATAATATATACTGGAGGTGACAATGAAAAACCAAATTTTATTTTTTTTAATTTTAATGATAGGGGTTTCTATTTATTGTTATGAAGAACATGTATATGGTGAATATTTTTTATATTGCCAAGAGTATTCATTTTCGTTATGGTTCAGTAATGGTGAAATTTTTTATATTGAGCCTGGATTAAAAGGCAAGGCGGGCGATTATGAAGTAATCAAATCAAAGATGGGGTATTTTTTGAGAATTAGGCTAAAAGAAAATGATGAATTTTTTATTAATTTAAATTGGGGACGAAAATTAACCGGATGCGGTTTTGTTTACAAGCAAAATGTAATAAAATTTAACAATGGTTCAGAAATCAAAGTTGAAATGAAAATCGAAAAAATACCTATTTTATGTACATTGGAAAAAATAACAAAATAGCAATGATAGGCGCCACGAAAAGTCACCGGGACGGGCATTGCTAACGGCGGTGACAATCTTGACATTGTGTTTATTTTAGTGAACGGTTCGCTTCTCACCGTAAGCAGGGGCATTGGAATTGAGGAGGTCAATTATGACAAAAATAAATCAACATATGGAGCTACTAGGTAAAAAGGCTAAAGACAAAGTAACGGAGATGGAAGGAGTAATCACCTGTGTTTCTTTTGATCTCTATGGTTGCATACAAGTTGTGTTAACACCAAAGGTGAAAAAAGATGGAACTAAAGTAAGTGGAGAATGGCTTGACGTTAACAGACTGGAACTCATAGACAAAAATCCCGTTTTACCATTGTCTGATTTTAATTGGGGACCTGTTGCAAACGGAGATAAAGGTCCAGCAGAAAAACCACCAGGAAAATATTGACGGATTCTAAAATAAAAGTGCATTGGAGTTATCATGAAAAGAATAACATTTTTGAAATCATTAATTGCGATACCTCTGCTGTTTGAAATTATGGAAAATCCTAAAAAATTAATCGAGAAAGATGCTGTGAATAAAGGAACATTTTATGGCGATATTTTGGAGTATGGCGTTGAATATAAGGGGATGATTTTTCATCATGGAATTTTAACAGGGATGAGGTGAATGAAATGCTAATAGGTTATAGGGAATTGGATAGCAAAGTCAAATTCAAATGCAAATGTAGGCAGTCTTTTCACATTTCTATGAGCGATCTTGTTTTATCAGCTTTATTTGAATGTCCGTTTTGCAAAAAAGAATATCAGATCATTTTTGGCGCTTTGGAGGTGAAATAAATGAACAAAGAAAACTTGCTATCAGATTTAAAGCGGACCACCTTTACCTTAAGTGAAAAAAAATCAGAATGCTTGAAGTTAATTCTTTTCTACATTAGATATTGCACAAATTGGAAAGCGCTAAAAGATGCCGAAGGAAAATATTTTTTTTTAGATGTAGATTTGTTTCAGGCTACCATAGAAGACATTGAAATCCAGCTAATGCATGGCGATAGGGAATATCTGGAAAGAAAATGCTCTGAAATTCAAAGTGAACTTGATAAACTGAATGAATCAGATGAAAAGATTGAATTAAGAAATTTGTTTGACCGGCTCAGTTTGGTTAACAAGGAGTTGGGGAGGGTGAAATAATGAATGCAAAAGGATTTCGGCTATATATAAACAACGAAGTTATAACGGAAAACATAAAAAGCATACGGAACGTAAACACTTATGACGTAATAACGCTTGATTTGGATGTGGTATTTATCAATGGCAAAAAAGCTACATTTCAGGCAGATGTGAGATGCAAAGATGGAAAAGACAAAGAACTATTCAATCAATTTTGTGACTTGATATATGGGTGAAATGATGGAATATCCAATAACATTAAAAGACCTTTTAGAACTGACAACAATTTTAAATGACGCTCAAATCAAGGAGATATGTGACTCAATAAAGAAATGTGATAGCCAAGAGTGGATTGACGAGGCTATCAGAAGATTTCATGGACGTTTAAAAAATCTGTTTGGTGATCTGAAAATTGAATTTGCAGAGCCTACAAAAGAAAGAAAGGTAAGGCCAATATGGTGAAAGCAGAAGCAGCAGCGGCAATGACAGGCGAAATATTAATTTAAGTTGACAAATTCCCGATTTTACTGTATCATATAATATTAAAGCTTTTGATAGGAGTTTTTTATGGCGACACCAGACAGTAGCATTGATGATTGGGATGCGGCGACTACAATCGCAACGGGAGACAAGATACCTTTTTATAGTATATCCGAAACAGACGCGCTGAAAACGTCAAAGAGTATTACCTACTCCAATTTTTTTGCTGGCAATGAATCGGGAGATTTCACAATAAAAAACCCCGTGCATGGAAATGATTTATTGCTAAAGTGTGAAAATGCAAGCGGAGTTGAAAAAGTCGGGTATAATCATGACCCTGACGAGTCAATTGCGGGAGCGGTTTATTTAGGTGCTGCGAAAACAACAGGACTAAGAATAAACATAACTGATACAACCAATAACACCTTAATACGTTGTAATAGCGGGAATTTTTGGTTTGAAAATACTGTTGACGGCTCTAACATAGCGTTTTTTGCAGATGATGCGGGAAGTACTCAAAGAACAATGATGACAATGAACCCTGACAATTTGGCTGTTGAAATAGGACATTTTTTAACTTTAACAGATGGGAGTGAGTTGACTATTTCAAGTGGTATTGTTACTGCAACGAAAAGTTTCCATGTTATCGATACGGAAGGGGATGCCGCAAGTGATGATTTAGATACTATTAACGGTTTTGCTTTAGGGAAAATTTTGACTATTTCAGCGGCTAATGATGCAAGAACTATTGTGGTAAAAGATGGAACTGGCAATTTAGCCATAGCGGGAGATTTTTCATTAGATAACACACAAGATACAATTTCATTTAGGGGGACGGCGACAGGATGGGTTGAATTGTGTCGTTCAAATAATGGGGCTTAAGGAGGAGGCTACATGATTAAAGAAGTGACAAAAATTACTACGGCAACGCCGCTAACCCTTGAAGATATAATGGATTTATTTGATTGAAAATGGCTGATATTGTAGCGGAAATAGGGAAACTAGGTGCAGTAGCAGTCGCAACGGGCGGATTGGTTTCATATCTAACCAAACATTTTGATAGAAAATACTGGAAAGAAGAAATTGGAAAATTAGAAAAAAAAATCACTGTTATAAATGGGAAAAAATCTACTAAAAGCGATCATGGGCGGTTATTAATAAGGCTTGAAAAAATTGAAGAAGATACAGATGAGCACAAAATTAAAATCCAAAAACTTGAATCAGAATACAGTACGAATACCAAAAATATAAATGAACATTTAAAATTAATAAGAGAAGATATTAAAGAAATTAGAAAAACGATTTTAGAAGAATGAATACCGTCCCACCATGTCCAAAAGCACATAAGCCAAAAATCAACCATAAAAATATTAATAACCATGATAAAAATAATTTTTTGCAGATATACCAAAGTGCATTATGATATGTTTTCATAGGTTAATGATATCATATCCCGCCATGAATTTCAAGAAAAAAGTTGAAATTCTTTCATTTTGAAATATAATGTATGTATGAAAGAAAAAAAGAAAGAAACAGTTCACATGACATTGCGCTTTAAAGATGGCGGTGATTACCATATGGATATATCCCCAGCGATTCATGAACAGTTGAAAAAAGGCGCCAAAGCCCATAGGGAAAATATTAACAATTACATGAAAAGAGTGATTGTGCATGTGCACTCTTTAGCGCGGATATTAAATCTTCAATATGGGTTTGACATTGAAGCGAAAATATTAGATCACATGAAGAAATGGTGGGTCGCAAAATCCGCAAAAGAAAAAGGGAAAAGGAAAAGACCCTCTGTATCACGATATTTCAATGAGCTTTTTCAGGAATATTTTGGGGATATGAAGTGAGCAATTATGCTTGAAAAATTTGACGGGTTAAAAGATAAAACAAGACGCATTATGAACCAGCGTTTAGATCGATTGTCAAAATGTGAGGATTTAAAGTATTGGTTAAAGAGATATCAAATTGTAGCACAAAGCCTAATCAACAACGAAGCTGAAATATCAGAAATAAAAGAAGCATTCAAAATTATCATGAATGGTTCTGATAAATTTATTGAAGGATTACAGGGAGGCAAAAAATGACAATATTAATATTTTGGGATTTAGTAAAGCATAACAAGTTCCGGCTTTTTGTAGGGTTGGTAGTGTTTATCGCTGGTGCTGCCCTTATTTTAATTTCAAATGATACAGGGATGGTAACGGCAGCATTGCTACTTCAGCACATACCCTGGATTTTGGGGATTATTAAATCAAAAAAAGCTGAAGCAAATAAGGATAAGAGATGATATGGATAAGTTTTAGTAATTGGGCAACAAAATCAGGGTCTATGTTTATTTGGGAAAGAGTTTACCGTAATGGATATCAATGGACTCCTTTTATAATGGCTAGAATTAGATATCCAAAAAGAATTGATAAATATGATAAATATAAGAAATAAAAATGAAATGGTCAACATTCAAGGGTCCTGTACTGATAGCCATCGTTGTTATCGGGGGTGGACTAATTCTAATCAATCGACATTGTGCCAGGATAGATTTGGAAGCAGAAAAGAAAAGGCATAAAAATATTGTTGACAAAATCATTGAAGAAAAAGAGGCGCTAATCGAAGAAAGAGATAGGCAAAATAAGACGATTGACAGAATTTTCAAAGAACTAAAAGAAGAAAGAGGGACCCGGGAAAAAAGAGATAAAGAAATAAAAAAATTACAAAGTGAGATAAAAAAAATTCCAAAGCGAACGGTGCCATTCAAAAAGCTTACGGAATGCCAAAAGAAACATGACAAATTACAAGAAGAGCATGAAAAATTATGGGGGTTGAAAATTAAGCTTGAACTTCAATTAGATAGTCACAAAAAAGATGAAGGGAAAATAATCGAGTTACAAGCCGAAGTTGAAAATTTGAGAGAAATAAACGTTAATCTTGAAGAGAAAAACAAAAGCTTACACGAGGAGCACCAGCGCCACCAAAAAGTGATTTATGGACTTGCAAAACCATCAATCTTTTATTTTGGCTTTGGTGGCCACTATGACCCATTAAAAAATACTTTTGGTGTATCCCTCCAGATGGGATTGAATTTGACCGGGATAATTAAGAGCTTGTTTTAATTATCAGTTAATACATCAATGTAATATCTGGATGCGTGATATTAAGCCTTATATATAAAGATTCAATTAGTGCTGTTGCATCCACATCATGAATAGCAAATCGTTCTTTCAGAGCATCAAATAAAATATCTTGCGATAATTCGTTGTCAATTAAAAAAGTATTCCAATTACGTATCAACCAATTGTATGCGTTAATCTCTTCGACTTTCATTTCAGTCTCCCGAAATCCCAAAATAGTATTCTAAAGCTCTTCTCACTAATTCAGATTTTCCCCTGCCCGTTCTTTTCATCCACTTCACTACTTCACTCCATATTTTATTTTCACGGGGATTATCAAGGTTAAAGTAAGCAGGTAGAGTTTCTTTTCTATATTTGTATGTGTACGTTTTGTCTTTTGCTTTCACCGTAACTTTCTTTTTTTTTGTCATAGCTTCACCTCCATTATACAATCAAGCTCACTTCTATGGTAATCATCCCAACCATCAACTATTATATGGGGAAATTCGTTTTCACTTACAGCCGCTTCTATGGCTTCTTTTTCTGTATAAGCCCGCAACCTAAAGTTTCGATAAAAAGTTTTTTTCACTTGCCCTTCATACCATTTTGGCTCTAATTTGGTATCGCATTGCTTACATTTTTTGCTCATGATTTCACCTCCTGTTTTCAACTGGGAATCCACATCTGGTACATTGGTATCCCACTTCTCTTTTCAAGAGATATGCGGCGTAGTCGTTTATCATAATTGGAATACCACTACATTTACAGCGCTCTTGTTTTTCTGCCCATCGCTCAAGAGGCACTTCAACCCATATTTCATTAAATTCTTTAGCAACCTTAAAGCGCATATCAAAAATTTTATTATTTTTTAGCACGTAAAAACCATCATAAGGTTGGTATTTCAATGCAATGTTGACAAGTTCTATTGCACATTGCTTAATATTTTCATCTTTGATTTTAAATGGTAATTGAGTTAAAAATTTATCCCATTCTCTACCCGGCATGTGATCTGTATCATAGTTTGTTCTCATGATTTACCTCCTCTTATTTTTCTCTTTTTTTATGATCATCTTTCTTTTCCTTGTCAATCCAACGCCTTATTGTGGTACGCACCCATTTTTTCCCGTCTTTAGTAAAAAATGAATCTTGAGAATAGAAATGTAAATCAGGCTCCCACTCAGTATTTTTTAATTTTGCTAAAACCATAGCTCTTGCGTGTTCTTTCAGTTTATCAGATTGCCATATATCTCTTGTCAATTCAAATTCATGTGGTTTGTGTTCCATTTTCTTACCAATTTTATCAATATTCATTACTTCGCCATCAACCTCTACATTTGCATTGCTTAAAGCTTGCACAAATTGTTCAGGTGTCAATTCTATTTCACAGAACTTTATTCCGGCGTCCCTGTCTTCAATAGAAATAACAACCTTGTCTCTACGGTTTGATATTTGTAACCATGTTTTTATTTTCATGTTACCTCCTTATAAATCGAATCCATGTATCAACAGCAAGTCCCAATAAACCGATTCAACTTATCCTCAAAGCTTTCTTTTACCTGCTTCCGGTTTAGATCATTCCCGCCTATTTTCATGATGGTATTTTCGTTTACTTCTACCGCACCGCCATGGATGTATTCAACTTCCGTTTTAGGTATAAAATATTTATACTCATCGGTATCGGCGTAAACCTTGACTTTAAATGAAAAACTCTTGACTTTCTTTTTTTTCTTGCTCATCTTATCCTCCTATTTCTTAACTTCAAACTGCCTGACAATCTCTGCAAGCAATTTCATCTCGATATCACGGGTAACGACTATGTCATTTTTATCTATTGTGTTATTCCTGGTATCGATTCTATCGTAATAAGTCGCAACCCTGAATGCATGGCGCTTAGTCTCACGGGCATAAATGGCATAATTATCTAAAACCCAAACATTATGCAATTTTTCAAAGGCCCATTCCCAATAAACACAGTCACTTTCATTTGTTTTAAATGTGATACGTTCCATATTAACACCTCCTGTTAATTTTCTCACGCCCGGCAACCGTTTGATTGCCAGGGTCAAAAAATTAACTTAATTGTTTGCGCGTTGGTGTTAATTCCCAACCTTCGTGATATTCTTTCAGGTAATCCTCACATTCTTTTCGGCTACCCTCAAAAACCGCAACACCATTTTTTCTTGTTTCATCGCTAACATGGGCTATATAAGCTTCCATGCTAATATCGTCTTGATACACTTCATATTTGTCATTCATGTTGTCCTCCTTTAGCCCATTGTTCCCCACGCTTAAGGGCTATCCGCGTGGGACTGGATATCTTCCATGATATCTAATAAATGTTCTATAGCTTGTCTTACGCAGATAATAACTCCCGGCGTTTCAATTTCAAGTCTTTTTCTTAATAACTTAATCCGTAATTCTAGTTTTTCTAATGATTCTTTGGTTTGCGTTCTCATTCTAAACCTCCATTTTATTAATAACTATCACCTTAACTCTTCAAGTTCTAAAATATGATTGAACCTACCTTCATCGGTTAGTAAATCAAATTCTCTTCTATCCATTTCATGCCTCCAAATCCTCATTGGCATCAAACTCGTTCCACTTGATACCGGACGCAAAAAGCAAATCCTGAATTTCTACCATGACATTTTCAAGTAATGTCTCGTCTTCATCTTCTGTAGTATTTTGATATGCTTTTCTGCACCGCGCTAAATTTCGCAACCGAAACATTTTTACATTTGTTTCTTTTTCGTCTCTTCTTTCCATCTTACACCTCCATTTTATTCGTACTCTTCTTTTATTCCCAAACCCCTGGCATCGCTAATGGTTAGAGCGATACCTTCCGGGTGACCATAATGTGCGCCTAATTCAGAGTCAACAGGCCATGCATAAGGCCAATCATCTGCAAACCGGGTTACAACATCGCCACATTCATAGAAAAGCTGTGCGTTACCAGATTCATTTTTGCGATAAAAAATATTCCCGCTGCATTCTTGCGAACATGTACCAAAATGCTCACATTTTATTTTTTCTTGATTAGTCATTTTCACCTCCATTTAATTATCTCCTCCGCGTGAATTATATAAATCTTTCCATAGTTCGGTTGCAATATCATTCCAACCTACTATTTTACTATGTTGGTAGCCCCATCTTGAAAATACGGGACCAACTGAATATGTGTTTTCAGTTTGCGTTGTCCAGGTGACTTCATTGTCCCGGACCATAAGCCATAATTCCCAACCCTTTGGAGTGGTGTTGATTTCTTCAATTATGGCTTCCGCTTTTGCCTTACATTTGTCAAAAATTTCTTGATTTGTCATCTTAACCTCCGTTTATTTATAATTCTTTACATAATCAATCACAGGAACAAAAGAGGTTGATTTTAAAATTATTTCTTTTGCTTTCTCAACGGGCACGTCATTATCAAGATACCAATGGAAATCCTCTATCCTTTGTTTAATTACTTTTTGTTCTTCATCTCTTAAGCTCATTGTCAACCTCCGTGTCCTGTAAGGCTATTTGCTTGCCCTTATGTAATCTCTATGAAAGCCACCAATTGAATATTGAAGACTTTTCAGTGCGCGTTTTTTAGCAGCTTCAAATTCACCCTTATCAAAAAGGTTTATTGCATCCGCTAAGCATGATCTTGCGGAGCTTGACATGTCGCCGTGATCTCGATATTTACGAGCCATTTGAATTATTTTTTCAACTTTCATTTTGTCCTCCTATTATTTTTTTTATCTATTAAATATGAAATTGCTTTCATTAAATTATGCGTTGTGTAATTTGTATCAGTGTATAAAATTGTAGGCTCTTCAAAAATAAACCCGACATCTCCAATTATTAAAGCAAGTTCCGTTTTTTCTTTCATTGATAAGCCATGAGCATGTTCTTTTTTTTGTAATGTGAACATTCTTTTTACTTCATTCATTTTAATACCTCCATAGTGTTTGCTTATAACGAAAGCCGAAGTCCCGTTTCGTTTTCGATTACAGCTTTCAGATTTTCAGCGGGAACATTTTCTCTCTCAGTCATGTTTAATTTTGCTGTAAAAAATTGTACATTGTAATAATCCATGGGGTTTAATATTATTTTGATATATTTGATTTTTCGTCCTGCCAAAACTTTGAACGATAAGGAGCCGTCTTTATCAAAAGCAAAGTTACGAGCGCCGATCATGATATGCAATTTCCTATATCCACCTAATTGGTTGGCTGTTGTTTCTGCAATTTGTTTTGCTTCGTCTGTTTTTAATTTCATTGTCAACCTCCGTCGTCTTGTAAGGCGTCGCACCCGGCAACCTTAATTATCCCCTCTTGAATTATACAAATCCATCCATAATTCATAAGCGATATCACCCCAATCAACTTTTTTAGTGTGTTGGTGGCTCCACTTTGAAAATACAGGCCCAGTTGACCTTGTGTTTTCTGTTTGTGTAGTCCAGTCAACTTCACCATCCCGGACCATAAGCCATAATTCCCACCCTTTCGGGGTGGTATTGATTTCGTTTACTATGGCTTCCGCTTTTGCCTTGCATTTGTCAAAAATTTCTTGATTAGTCATTTCAACACCTCCATAGTGTTTGTAATTTATCTCAATGAAGAGCTAAATCCTTCATCGATTTCTTGCTCATAAGCTTCGCCGCGCCAGAAAAACCCCCAGCATTGAAGCTTCATATCTGTTGTAAGATCAACTCTGACCTCATTTTCATCTGTTTCAACGGGAGTGTCAGAGCTAACCGTTAAGCTGTATAACCATCCTTCATTTAATTTTTTTACATCACGGAAAAAACATGTTTGTTTCGCCAGGAAGGCTTTTAGCTCACCGCCCCAATGCCAAACGGTTGATCCTTTTTCAAGAATCGCAGGTTCCATGATTTCTGTCCATGGCATTTCTTGACCTTCGTACCAAGCATCGTGTCTCACTTTAATTGTTTTTGTTTTTTGTTTCATACCTATATTATAGTATAATTTTCCTATTTTTTCAACTAAAAAATGAAAAAAAGTGAAAAAAATTCCTTAAAACACATCCGATTCAAATTTTTGGATTTGGCGTGCGAAATTGAACGCTTGATTAAGCCACCGTTCAATCCCGAACATTTTGAAAGAAAATAAAAAAAGTTGTTGAAAAATTTCCAAAAGTATGTTAATATATTAACATGTTAACGCGAAATTGGAGGTGTTAAATGTTTTACGAATGGTTGCAGTCTTTAAGTTCTGAAATGTTGTTATACTTAAGGGAAAATGGGCTTCCGGCTATTCCAGATAGATTTTTAAATGAAGATCGAACGAAATGGAAAAATGACTATCCAAGAATTGACAGGCCAATAGAATATATTGTAAAAGAAATAATTGAAGGTGAAATTGATGCAAGAATAAAGGCAAGGGTATGGTGATTAAATGAACCTACAAGTAATTGAGTCAACCTGGAATAAGATTGAGGCGGAAGCTGAAAAGATAGGCGTTTCTACCTCCCAATTTGTTAGAAATATGATTTTTGATTGGCATAATAATTGCATGGTGCGGAAAATACCGGAATTTAAAAACACTAAATCTATCATTAAAAATATTTCAACCAATACGGAAGAACGTAAAGCCATCAAACACGCTTTGATTATTCACAATATAACCCATAAGCAATTAATTGAAGCTGCCTGGACCTGGTATCAATTCCAAAAGGAGAAGAAATAATGGCATTAATAAATCAAAATGAAAAAATGTGGGCGATTAAATATGCTGGTGGCGAAGTTGCTGCTATTTTTCCATATCATCATAGGTGCGTGGAATATATAGGAGATGAAGATGAATGGGAATGGATGCCCGTAATTGTACCCGTACAAGTAAGAATTGAAGAGATAAAAAAGGAGAAGGAATAATGGAATTAAAGCGGAAGCCGGTGTTTGAGAAAATAGATTAGGAGGAGAAATGGAAATAAAAAAAACTACCAGTGAAATTGTAAATTGTTTTAATTGTGCCTTCGGTAGAACTGAATTAATGCGAAGTTGTTATGCTGTGTGTAAAAAAAATGGTATGCCGATAGAAGATAATACAGCATGTGATTACTGGAAACATTGTGAGAGGTAAAAAATGAATAACACCATAGGAATGCGTGAGAGCAAAATACAGGCGTTTTGTCTACCTGGGGACGTGGATAGCTACCTAAGCCAGGCTAAAACCTCTCCTGGTGCGCTCTGTAAAATTGTGGGGCTTCTCAGGCGTGAGAATGAAACCCTAAAAAAGCAAATAAAGAAATTAAAGGAGAAGAGATGAAAAAATGGGTCATTGATAGCTTGATGCCAATGGTAAAATTCACTAATAAAATAACGATAGATGCTACAGTAAGCGATTCTACTTGTATATGCGATATTAAATATGAAAAAGATGTTGTTTCAAAAATAATTTGGAAAGAAAATCTTTTTGATACAAAGCAGGCAGCTTTGGAAGCCTATTTAATGAAATTAGAAGATGAAATTGAATTTATAAAATATAAATTAAAGGAGGACTTATGAACAAAAAATTATACGGAGATGTAGAATTCCAATTTGATATAAATGATTTTGAATACAGAAATGGTACGCTTGAATTTTGCGCAAATTGGAAGCTTGCACTTGATTGCATTCTTGCTGAAAAAGATGAGATGGATATCATTAAATATATCGGTGTCGAGAATGTTTTAATGGAGATTGACACCGATGATATCAAAAGATATTTAGCAAAGGAGGAGTCATGAGCGAAAATAAAGCGGTAGAAAAAGCGAAGCCAACATTCAAAGATGTACTTATTAATACTTGGCAATCTGAAATTTCAGCAGCATTACCAGGAAAAATGGATTCAGGTAGATTCATACGTACTGTATTGTCTGAGTTGCGCAGAAACCCGAAGCTTTTGAAATGTAACCAACCATCTGTTTTTGGTGCGATTTTTTCGGTTGCACAATTGGGGCTTGAATTCATTGACGGCCAGGCGTACCTTGTACCTTTTTGGAATAATAGCTTGAAATCATTTGAATGTGTATTGATCATAGGGTATAAGGGGATAAAAGAGCTATACTACCGTCACCCTTCCGCTGGGTCTGTAGAATTCCGTGAGGTATGCCAAAACGATATTTTTGATTATGAGCATGGTACAAGTGCATTTCTACGACATAAGAAGGCAAAAGTGAGAGGTCCGGTAACGGATTATTATTGCCAAGTAAAATTAATAAATGGATTTGAACTTTTCGAGGTTATGACAAAAGAAGAGTGTATCGCTCATGGGCTTAAGCATTCAAAAACTGTAAAAGACGGGAAATTCAAGTCTTCATCGCCATGGGTGACTGATGTTGATAGTATGTGTAAGAAAACAGTTTTCCGCATGCTATCAAAAGAAATTCCACAAAGCAGTATTTTTCATCAAATAGCGGAAGCAGATGAGTCTATAAGGAAAATGCTACCTGGCCAAAATGTTAGAGATTTTACCGATATTCCTAATGAAGCCTGGTCTATAGAAGAAAATGAGAAAACAGAATTCCCGCAACCACCAACGGAAACAAAAGAAGAGCCGAAAAAACGAAGGGGCAGACCACCGCAAAATAAAAAAGATACGCTTTTTGATGATAGTACTGATGAACCCCCGCCACCACAGGAAAAGATTGACGAATTAGTTGACCGGGTAAACAAAGAATTGGATATGCATGCCGATAAGTTTTGGGCCAAGTTAAAAATTACCGACACAAAGCAAATAAATTCCTGGTTACAATTGGATGGTATAGAGGCGGCGCTTGAAGAGGAGTTGAAGAGAAAATGAAAAACAAAATTATTTATAAAGCGCAACCGTTAAGTGCAAGCCCAGAGGATATTGTTCCTGATTTAAATTTAATTGCGACACAAACCATTCCTACTTTACCGACTGATATTAAAGATTTGGAAGAAAGATATCAGTTTTTTTATCAAGAACAAGCGGAAATAATTTATAATGCTTTAAAACAATCTTTACCACAAGGTGTTAGGGATAGAATTTTTGGTTTAATGGCGCAGGAAAAAGCTTCTTTATTTTTGGTGCGATAAAATGACACCCGATAACGAATTAATCATAAAAATGTCGAATTTGATTACGGAAGCAAAAGAGATAATCTTGGCTTTTGTAGATTTTGACAATGAATGCAGCGTAGATCACCATGGTGATTGTCAAGAACATAGTAGCGGAAATCCCTGTACAAATCAGTTAATGATTGAATGGCTTGACAAAGTAAAGGAGATTGATCTATGATAACAAAAACAGGCAGAGTGTTAATTCATGAAGATGAAATTAGAGAGCATTATGAAAAGATATTGAAACGGAAAAATGAAACGATAACCGAATTACAGAAAGAGATTCAAATGCAAGAAAATCAACTGGAAAACATAAAAAAGAAAGTAGAAAAAATTAATAAAAAATTGCAAACAGCCACAAACGAAGGATACCTAGATTTTTTATATACTTACGGAGAAGAGATAAAATGATAACAAAAGAATTCTTTGAAAACATGAGCATTAAGGCGATTTGGAATCATATAAAAAAGCAAAACAATAAAATAGAAGAGCTAAAGAGAATCAATAATGGTTTGCAAGAAATTATCAATGAAAATAGATCTGAGATAAAATTCTGCAATTATTTGCAATTAGAAGATGCGGATTTCAGGAGGGGAAAATAATGAATGGAAACGGCTGGATAGTCGAAGTAAAAAGCAGCAGCTTACCAAACCCTGAGAATGAGCGGGATAGAATGCAGGCTGTCATGGAGGCTTATTTATGGAAAGAAAACCAGGGGCTTGAGACTCCCGGATTAGAAAAAATTGAAAAAGAAATAGCGGGCGACATATATCATTATTACGAGCTTGACGGCCAAAAAATTCCAGGACTAACAACCGTCTTGAAATATTTTGATAATTGGCCTGTTAGCAAACATTATCTTGAAAGGGGGTCCTGGGTGCATCATATTTGCCAAAAAATTGATGAAGGTAAAGTCCAACAGGATTGGATTGACCATTTACCGAAATCAACATTGAATAGGCCAAATGTAAATATGGAAGATGGATTTCTTTGGCAAGCCTGGTTCAACGGGTATATAAAGTTCAAAAAGGACTACGGATTAGAAAATGTCCGGATTCACAATGAGGTTCCTTTGGCATCCCATAAATTTAGATTCGCTGCCACCATAGACAAAATAATTATGAATGATGAACCGCTAAAGGCCATTCTCCTCTACCTCACCCCGAAAGGCTACAAAGCAATCGAGATACCCTACTCTGAAAAAATCGGCAGTGAGTTTCGGGATTTGTACAGTTATTTTCAGAACATTTTAAGGCTTTACCATGACCGGAAAGGAAAACCGCTGCCCATGGAAGAGTATTACAAGCATTTAGCAAAATTAAGAGCAATCGTCGAAGGTAAAAGCGTTAAACGGCGGCTTTTAGAATATATAGAAGAAATGGAGGTTAAATCATGACAAAAAAACAAAAAGAAACTATCGACACCATGAGCCAATATGAAATGGCTTCGCTTTGGAGGTTTGCGAAAAGTGGGCATCCTTTATTAAGTGGTGATACCGGAGAATATTTTTCAAAAGTATTTGAAAAAAAAGGAGGCATGACCCCTGAAATATCAAAATCTTTAGGGTGGGAAAAATAAGGAGAAACCATGACGCAAGAAAAAACATTTAATTTGCCGATAGCAGTATCAAAACAAATCACGGTCAAGCCAATCGAGGACTTGAAAAAAGATATTGACCTATATGTCAGTGAAAGTCCAGCAATTAAAGATCTGAAAAATGTTATCAAATTGAATTGTAAAGAAGCCGACTCAATCGAAATTGAAAGCGTAAGCCAGAAAACAAAAGGTGAAGTGTTCAAAAAAAGGCTAAATCACATAAAGGATGATTGTGATTTACTTTTTGAAGATGCCCGGCAATATACGCATGACATTTGGAAGTATATACTTGCAAAAAGAAATGAGATCAAAGCCCCGATAATTCTATCAAGGGACCGATTAAAAGAAGACATCGGCACGTATGAAACCAGAATTTTACAACAACAACTCGAAGCAAAGCAGGAAGCAGAAGAAAAAGCGGAAGAGGAACGGCAGCGATTATTAAAGAAAAAAGATGGAGTCAAAAAAGATAGCACGAAAGAAAAATATGATCTGCAAGCCGATGCGGTGGCGCCGGAATATGTACAAATTGACTGGAAGAACATGAAATTTGAACTTGAAATTACAGATATGTTTGAATTTTTATGGCACATTATGTATGATCCGCAACAAGAAAATTTTCAAACCCAATTTTTAAAGGAAGGGTCAAGATTGTTTATGGATTGGTCAAAAGTGACGATTCAAAAAAGTGAATTGAATAATATCGCAAAGCGTTTAATGCCAAAAAGCAAGATCAAAAAAGAAAATTTCAAGGATGGCAAAATCACTAAATCAATCCCGGGCGGCGTAATTATTGCCTATAAGAAAAAATGAAATGAAACAATTAATTAAAGAATTTCCAAAGCAAGACAAAGAATTAATAATTTTCTCATGGCTTATTGTTATCGCATGGAATGTGATTGTAGGTGAAATTTTGCCTTTTGAACAATTTGTAGGAATATCAGTTGCCATTGTGTTGTTATGGTTTTTTGAGTCCACTAAAGATGAAATTGATGATTTAGTCAAACAATATCCATTTCATGCAACAATAGGAGAAAGGGGAATGAAAATGAAAAAACTTAACCAAAATCAAACCGAAGTATTACAGTTTATCGGTAGTGAAATGAAAAGTAAATTTGATTTGTGTAAAAGATTTGGTCAAGATAGGGTTTCGCCCATTTTAAAAGCATTGATAAATCGAAATTTAATTTATCTTCAAAATGATTTTAAATCAAGAAAAGCAAACCATGAACTTAAAAAAATATTTTTTTCATTATCGCCTTTAGGAAAAAAATGTTTAAAGGAGTTTAATAATGTGGAAAACAGAAACAGAAGCCTATGATTTTATTGATTTTTGCAGACTATTTAAAATTCCTGATTATATTGTATTGGCTTATAATCGAAGCCAAATAAAACATTGGTATCTAACACCAAAAAAAGAATTAATGATTTTTTTTGTCGATGGTAAGGAATGCCATGAGTATCAAATTGATTCTATTAGAAAAAGGGATTAATAAAAATGGCAACCATGAACTTAAAAAAATTTAAACAAGAATTTGTACCTCCTTTTTGTTTTCGTTCATGGTTGCCTTGCAATACTCTTTCCGCTATCAAACTTCCTTTGAAAACCCTCTATTTCATCAATCAAAAATTTGCCGCCCGGTCTTACGTGATAGCGGAGCATGTGGGCCGGGCGGCTTTTTTAGGAGGTAAAAAAATGTTAGGAAAATTTGAAGACCCAAACTTTTTTGCTATTGGTCATTATGCGGAGATAGTAAGCCATATGTTTGATGGTACGTGTGGGTACATTTATTATGTTGATAATGAAGAAAAACAAATTTGGCTGTCAGCAGGTGTTTGCTGTTCTTTTGATAGCGCCTGGAATTTAACAAATATGCCAGAGAAAGAAACGCAATATCATCGGGATGAAATCAAAAAAGGCAAAAACCCAGCCAGGTTTTTTAGAGAAAATGATTACATTATTCCCCAGGATATGTATTTGCAGGACTGGAAACGAAAGGCATTATGGCTTTTACGCAAATTATATTTTAAATTGATAAATAGAAAAATAGGCGCCACATTTGACTTTGTCAGAAAAAAGACAATTGAATGGGAAGAGGAGTCTTTTTAAGGTGTAACATGACCGAAGAAAAGATCGAAATTCTCAGATGCTTAAGCTTTCCTCAGGAAACAAAAAAAACACGCGGCGCCATTTGCGATGATTTAAATTATACCTGGCAAAAGGCAATTAACTTACTAAATTCATTGATAAAAAGCAAGCATGTTTATTTTGAGTACTACTATTATGGTATCACTCAAAAAGGTAAAGATGCAATTAAGAAATGGGACAGTGACGGCACCCAGGAAGAATTGTTTTAGGAGGACAATATGAAACAATTAACAGGTTGGTATATGAGAGGTGGCAAATGAAATTAACAAAGTCGAAAGCAAAGCAAATCCAAATGAGGGGAGCATTATGAAAGTTAACGAGATTAAATTAAAATGTAGAGATTGGTTAACGCTTGAAACAAAAAAAAATGGAGAACGTTTAGTAATTTTGAATGGCGTCGAAATCTCCATGACAAAAAAGCGTTAACAAGAGTTTGTAGCGGGGTGTAAAAAAACCGAACTTGCAATGCTTCAGCAGGTATGCGCTGATATCAAACCAGATGAGAATGAAAAAAAGCTCTGGAAGAAAGCGGACATGGTTATTGACCGATATAATCAAATAACCGGGAAAAAGATTCAAAAATTCCATAACGGGTCAAGGTCCAGTGCTGCCAACAAAGCATATCAAACTTTAAAACGCGGCTATTCATTAGACCAGATATTTGCTGTATTTGCCGTTAAATCAAGGCAGTATTGGTTTTATAAGGATGGGTATCATTTCTTTACCTTTCCTACGCTATTTAGGGCATCGAATTTTGACAAATATGTGAATGAAGAAAAGGTGCTTGAAATTTTAAGAGAAAAGGAGGATAAAAATGCAACAACTAACACAAAATAAAGTTGATATACCAGAATGCGGGAGCGGGCATTTATACCGCGCTCAATATAGCAATGGTAAAACGGCTATCATAATCGGTGAACGTGGAGAAATAGGTAAGCTGTCTGTTAATTTACCTGAATTATCAGACAGGCTACGAGATAATGAGTTTTTTGTCAAGCTATATGGAGAAGGTGAAATCGTTAACGGTCCCTGCCTTGAAACAAACCTATTTGAAGTAATAGGAGAACCGTTTCGAACTGAAGGTTCTTTTGGAACTTTCCAGTTGTGGAGATTAGAAAAAAATCTATAATAAACTTGACAAATAGGGAAAAATAGTGTATTATTACAGTATGGATAAAAAAAGAAACCATGCCAAGGAAAAACGCTTTAATTTCCAGTACGTGTACATCCCCTGGTTTTTTACCTTGGCAGGTTTCCCAGGGGGTGTGCATGTTTTTTAATACTCCCTTTTCCAAATTTTTTCTTTTTTTGGTGGTTTTCATGGCAAAAAATAAAGAGGCAATATCATTTTTGCATGATGCTAATGCAAGAAATGATTTAAAAATAGGTCCATTAAGGCAAATGTTTGGCGCTGAGGGTTATGGTGTGTATTGGATGATAATTGAAATATTAAGGGAGCAATCAAATTTTAAGATAAAATTGTGTGATTTGGACGGGTTGGATTGTCAGCTAAAACCACATAACCTAGATTTTAAAAAATTTTTATCGTTTTGTTTTGATAAAGAATTATTAAAAAAAGATAAAAAGTACCTTTGGAGCGACAGTTTATTAAGAAGGATGAAAGCCTTTACTGATGCACGTAAACGAATGTCTGAGGGTGGCAGGAAAGGAATGCAATCACGTTATAAGCACCTTATAAGCACCTTACAAGATACTAATAAGGGGGTACAAACCAATACAAATGAAAGCAATGCAAATACAAACATAACTCAAATACAAAACACAGCAAAAGAAATACTTGAATTCCTGAATAAGAAAACGGAGCGGAATTTCACCGACACCCGGTTGATAATTGAAAACCTTTTGGATGGCCGTACATTCAAAGATCATATTCAAATTATAGAGGTAAAATGCCAGGACCCATATTTTGTGAGCCACCCAGATAATTTAAATCCTGACACTCTTTTCGGTAAGCATTTTGATAAATACGTTAACCAACGGGTAGAGGATTTCAAAAAGCCAAAGCAAAGCCAAACCCAGCGGGTAGACTCAGTACAGGAAACGATTGACTATTTTAATAAAGGAGGAGGTAAATGATGAAGCAATCACAAAAATATTATATTTTAGAAAATGGCGAAATAAAAGAAGTTGATTTAAAAGTAATGGCGAAATTTTTTGAAAATAATGAAGTGAGACAGATTGCGTTAGATCAATTTAATGATATAACAATTAGTACTGTTTTTTTATGCACAGATCATAGGTTTTTTGGAGAAGGACCGCCTGTTTTATTTGAGACATTGGTTTTTGGTGGAGAAAATGACCAATTCCAGGATAGATATTGCACATTAAAAGAAGCAAAACAAGGACATGATTTAATTGTTAATGCTATAAAAAAAGGAGAAATTCTTGAACATGATTAACCAACCCCTCACTTTTGAAAACTTCGATTGGTCAATTGTGAAATTAAAAGACCATAGAGGCAACCCCGTAAAAAAAGAGGCGATAATGGGATTTACTTCGTCAATGTATCAGAGATTGATTCTCTTTGGTGAGACTGGGCGCGGGAAAACTCATCTTGCAAAAGCTCACCTTAATGCATATCAAAAGCAGCGGCGGAAAGAGGTTGAAGAACAAAAGATACCTACCTGGGAAAGTGATGGAATGAAATTTACAGATTTCATCAAAACCACGGACACAGAACAGGAAAGCAGGAAAGGCTTATATGAGATATTTTTTGACATGGAACCACACCAGGAACCAGAGATTAAGCAAAGGGCGAACTATGATTTTAGAATGCTTATGAGAGCCGAATTGTTGGTTATAGATGATTTAGGCAGTGAGAAGAAAACCGAAAAGGAAGTGTTTCTCCAGGGTTTTTTGAAATTGCTTGACCAATATACTAATAAGCTAATAATTACAACCAACCTGGCAGCGAAAATTATCCGGGAATGTTACAAGGATAAAATTTATTCCCGACTTTACCAAGATGCTTTGATTGTTGGCATCGATGGACCGGATTATAGGTTGAGGGGGTTGTGAAATGAAAATGAAAAGACGAAAAATTTTTAACAAGGAACAATTAAAAAAACTTTGTCATTGGTGCCGTAATGCAGTTATAAAAAATCCTAAATGGGAACAAAAAGACATTTATGATCAAAAATATTATCCTCTATGTAAAAACTGTGAAACGAAAAGACTTAATAATCCCGCAAATGCTTTGATACCTATGCGGAAAATTGTGAGGTGAAAAATGCTTGAGTGTGTACACCCTGACAGATTGGTTAAGATACGGAAAGACCGTCAATGTTTTGCCTGTCTAGAAATATTCCCAAAAGGCACAGAGATGATTATGGGAGTATATAAAGACGAGTACATTTACAATTTATATAAATGCCAAGAGTGTAAAGAGTTAATGATAGAACATACTAGCGAAATAGCTGATTACGACGGTATATTTTGGGAGGGGTGCGTGGCAGAATGGAAAAGGGAGGCAGAAAATGAATAGAGAAAAAGAATTACCTTCATTAGCTCAATACTGGATTGAAGAGGGTAGGCAAACCGGGCGATTTTTGGATAATGGAACTGTAATTAAAGAGGGACGCCTTTGTACTACCTGCAAAAGGAAATATTATAGTTATCCTTATTCATGTAATGATGGGTGGCCCTTTTCCGCTCCAGATGGAACAACTACAAAAGAATGGTTCCAAAAAGCCGAAAGGTGTGTTAATTTTACTGGATTGTGAGGTGAAAGATGGATAAATCAACGATAATAACAATGCAATGCCCAAAATGCACAGGATTTGTTTATTTAGATTTTGATGATTTTGGCAATGAAATAAAATGCAATAATAAAGAGTGTAGCATGGTGATTGTTGCTTGGATTGAAACAGAATGGATTGACAAAGGAGAATAAAAATGAAAGGAGAACAATGTCCTACTTGCGGTAATGAGATGGTGCGGCGCCATGGCAGAGAGTGGCAGTGTCGATGGTGTGGAACTATTAAGTGTAAGTCTTATACGATTATTCCTGAATTCATGCAGTGGAAGAAATTTGAAGAAGACCCACCAATGCCAAATGAAAATATTGAATATGAATTCATATTTGATATTGATGGCAAACCGGTCAAAGATATTGGCGTTATGTATGAGGATGCAATTGTAACAAACGCTCGTTATGTGGATGATTTTGGGGGTCCAATATATTGGCGGCAAATAGGTCCAATGCCAAAAGTAGAAGGAGATGAAAATGAATAAAGGAGAACAACAAAACCAAGCATTACATCGGCTATCAAAAGCTTTTGATTTTGCGGGATTTATATTAAAGCAAATTAACACGGCCATATATGATTTAAAGAATTTAAAGTTTCACGAAGAGCAAATTGAGAAATATATCGAAGCCATTCAATTTGAAATTGAACAAGCTAAAAAAGCCATGGAGAATGAACATGAATAAAAAAGAACAAAAAAATAGAAGAATAGCAAATGCTTTTAATTTTGCCAGTCTTATAATAGGAAGTTTTAATTATTTATTTATGAATAAAAAATCGATAGAAGATATAAGAGATGAAATCAAAGATTATTCTAACGCAATGATACATGAATTAAATGAAGCTGTTATAAATATGGAGGGTGAAAATGCGTAATTATTACGACTCATTGCTATATCATGAACTTGACAAAGAATTTTATTTTAACAGTGAAGAAGAGCGGGAACGATTAGAGCAAGAAAGAGAAGAGAAAGAGGATGGAAAGAATCGGCATAAAATATTTAGTGGAGGTAAGAAAAATGAAAAATAAAAATGAATATTATTGCTTGTTTTATAAAAGCAAACTTAACATTCATACGCTTTCTGAAAATATACAAGAATTAATATTGAAAACTATTCAATATTATGGACCCTGGACATTATCAGAATTAATTTATGGTAGGAAATATGAAGATGGCCGAATTTGTTTTTACATGGATGAAAAAGAGTGTAATTTTGAAGTTAAAAAAATAAAAATAGAAATCATTGAAGATGATATTTTCGATAAGCATCGAAAAAAATTAGGAGACCAAGAGGAGGTTTGAAATGATAACAGCAAAGCCAATAATAAAAGAAGAAAAAACGGTGTTGATTTTTTGTAAATATCTTGATGAAATGAAAAAGCAAGTTGAGGTTGAAAACGGAAAGCAATATCCCTTTTTTTATGTCGATCAGGTTTTAATGGGCAATTTGGGAATACAATGACAGAAACAAAATACGGAAGCAAAAAATATTATTGCTGCCCGATGTGCTGGCATGAATTACAATCTCATATTGAATTAGAGAAAAATAAAGATGTAATGATTAGATGTATGAAATGTAGATTTACCCTACAGATAAAAGATGCAATTATTTTCGATTCAAAAGCAGAGTATGAAAAAGGATTAAAGCTTAAACAATTAGAGCAAGCGGGCCACATCCAGGACTTACAGCATCATGAAGTGTTTGAGTTGTTACCTAAATTATATTTGACAGAACTATTTGACGATAGCAATTATTTATTAAATTTTGGTGGGAAATTTTTTGATATATTTGATATGCGACTTGATGATTTTAATATGAAAGCACGGGAAATTATTGAAATCCCCCATCAATTTAAGCAATACAAATCCGATTTCACCTATCTTAAAGAAGGAAAAAAGAAAGTGATTGAAGTGAAGAAGCTCGACAAGAAAGAAATAGCTAAAACTATAACGGATGCCAAGACTGGGGAAAAGTATAAGCAAAAAATAAAAATTTTATGGCCTAAATTTATCCAACCGGAGTCCAATTTTCGATTGAAGTGCCAGTTGATGAAATTGAGATGGGAATTAGATGTCGAAGTGTGGGCTGAAAATAAGCTTTTTCGATATAATGAGAAATGGAAATTAGAGGAGGTGGTTAGGTGAACGAATATCCAACAGATGAAGAACTAAAAACGATTGAGACATGGAAAATTACAGATGAGCAATCCATTCATGATTTATTTGAATACATTCAATCCCTATGGATTTATGACAATTATTTCCAGATGGATGTACCAGACATTGATTATGAAAAATGTTGGGATAACATGATAGAATGGATTAATAATTTAATTGACGAATATGAAAATAATAAAATAATGGAGCCGCTTACTCAATTGTTAATGACCATAGAAAGAAAAATGCAATATTTTACTGAAAAACAACAGCACGAAAACGGTGACAAAATTTGCATCTCAACAGGCGGCTGGAGTGGTCATGAAACTATTATTTCGGCAATGGAGAAAAACAAATTACTTATGTTGCATTGTTATTATAAATGGAGATGCGGAGGCCATTTTGAATTTAAGATACCTGGGATTAAGAAGAAAGAAGATGAAAAAACAAGTCGTGAAAGTTAATTTGAAAGGTAGCAGACAAACTTTGATTGTTGATTTTAATGAATTGGAATTAGGACGATGCTGTTACTATTTGGGAAAATGGGGCAAGGTGATAATTGAAGTATCAGAAAAGCTTGAATTAGTAGTTGAAAAAAATTGCATAGCAATTGTACCGTTAGATGAGAATAGAGAAAAAATTGGAACTCAGGCGAACTTTATTCCAATTAATAAAATAGGTAATTTTGAAAATCACATCGACCCTGGCAGCGGTGATGAATTCACATTAGAATTAATCGAAATGGATGAAAAAGAACTTGAAAAATTATCAGAGTTTGAGGGATGGTGAGAAATGAGTAAATTAGGATTACCTCTTGAATTTAAGCTTTATATGAAAGGTAAGCATGTAGGATATGAAGAACATTTTTTTAATTATGATGAAGATATTCAGCAAATTGAGATATTCCACGAAGATTTAAAAGGCAAAACAGGACGTATTACTTATGGATTTTACATTGAGCATGACGAAAAACGTCAAATCACAGGCTTCAAAGACAAGCGTGGTGAAAAAATCTCTTTTGGGGATAAGTTGATTTTTTCTACAAAACCAGATAAAAAAAGCACAGTGATATTTGATAACAATAGTATTGTTGCTAAAAACGATGAAAACAACTATTTGTATGATGTAAATGGGAAGCAATTTAATGAAATGGAGCTTGTCTAATATGGTATAATGTCAAAGAGGTAATGAAAAATGAACAATAATAAAAATAATGCATTCTATCATGGCGGTAGCGAAGATGGCATGATGTTTCGTTCCATGGTTGTTTCAGAAACCTTTAACATTGCAAATTTAAAAAAGAAAAAAAACAAGAAAGTTTACCGCTCGTTTTTGCGATTATGGATTAAAAAAAGATTGAAGTTGATTAAAAAGGTGAATTCATGAGAATATTGGTGGCGTGCGAGTTTTCGGGTGTTGTGAGAGACGCTTTTATTACACGCGGTCATGATGCTATCTCTTGTGATTTATTACCAACGGAGAAACCAGGCCCCCACTACCGGGGGGATGTGAGAGATATTCTATACGAACCCTGGGACATGATTCTTGCTTTTCCGCCCTGCACTTATTTGGCTCATTCAGGTGTAAGATGGATTGTCTTTGATAATAAAGGATTGAATGAAATCTGCAAAGTTAAAGACAGGCTTAAAGATATGGCAGAAGCGATAAAGTTTTTTAAATTATTTTTAGATCACTCGTGTAAAAAAATATGCATTGAAAATTTAGTACCACATAAATATGCAAGAGTTCACATAGGGAAATATAACCAAATTGTTTATTCCTGGCAACACGGACACCCGGAAAAGAAAAAAATATGTTTGTGGCTGAAAGGATTACCGGAGTTAAAGGAAACTAATAATGTTAAAAATCAAATGAATTTACTGCCAGAGAAAGAAAAAAACCGTATTTATTATATGGGACCTGGGGGAAATAGATCAAAAAAAAGAAGTATCTTCTATACCGGAGTTGCCGAAGCCATGGCAACTCAATGGGAATAAAATGAGCACTTCAATCAGGACGTTAAATGTTGATAGACTCAATCTCTTTATTGTATTAAGGGTGGAGGTGGGAAGGTGAAAAGGAGGTTTAATTGAATTATCAGGAATTTTTGAAGCAAAAAACAAGATATTATATTGGAGATGGTATAAATATCAATAAAGACAATTTGCATCTGATTTTATTTGATTTTCAAAAGGACTTCGTTGATTTTGCATTAAGGAAAGGACGCGCTGCTATATTTGCGGGCACAGGCCTGGGGAAAACCTTGATGGAAATTGAGTTTTGCCGAAAAGCTACTGGAAGTTCTTTGATAATAACTCCATTGGCGGTAACTGAACAAACCGTAAAGATGGCAGAAGACAAAATGGATGTCAACATGAATGCAATAGCGTCAAATAATGATATAATAGAGGGCATAAACATCACGAATTATGAAAAGATGCATAAGGTTGATTTCACGAGATTTAATACTATTGTGTTTGATGAATCGTCTATATTCAAGGGCGGCGGCGAATTTTACAAAACGGCCTGTAAAAAAACAGCAAAACATAAATTTATTTTATGTGCCACTGCCACACCTGCGCCTAATGACTATACGGAATTAGGGAAACATTCTGAGTTATTGAGAATAATGAAATATCGGGAAATGAAGGACCGCTATTTTATCAAAAGTGGCAATCTGAATCAGGATATAAGATTAAAAAGACATGCTGAACATGCATTTTGGAAATGGATTGCATCGTGGTCAATCATATGCCGGGAGCCCAAAGATTTAGATTATGAACAAAATGGATTTAATTTGCCTCCACTTGAAATCAAATGGATTACAATAAAAACCGATCAAAAAACATTCCCAGGAGAATTATATCCGCGTATTGCCAAAACATTACAAGAACGGCAAAAAGCAAGGATGGTAACATACATTGAAAAAATAAAGAAAGCAGAAGAAATAATAGAAAATAACGCGAGTGAATCATGGCTGTTTTGGATCAACAGAATTAAAGAAGGAGATTATATTGAAAGACAAGTCAAGGATTTTATTCAAGTTAAAGGCAGTGATTCTGTTGATGAAAAAGTAGATAGGCTTTTAGGGTTTAGCTCTCAAAAATATAAGCGTCTTGTAACAAAGCCAAAAATAGCAGGGCACGGCATGAATTGGCAGCATTGTTCCCATGTAATATTTTTCCCTACAGACAGCTATGAGGACTTTTATCAGTCGATAAAACGATGCCACCGGTTTGGGCAAAAAAATAAAGTTCGCGTTTATATTATAACAGCAGATATCGAAGGGAATGTCAAGTCAAATCTACTGCAGAAGGAGAAAAAAAATGAAGAGATGTATAAAAACTTGATTCAACATGTAAAGGGTTTTGAATTAGAAAATTTAGGCTTATCAGAAAAACAATCCGATTATAACCCGCAAAAAGAAATGATTGTTCCACGATGGTTAAACGGAGGTAAAAATGAAAGTAATTAATCAAGATATTACAGACCAATATTCTTTATATAATGGAGATAGCATAGAAGTATTAAAAGCTTTACCGGATGATTCTGTGGGGTTCGTGTTGACGTCAACTCCGTTTGCAGAATTGTACTATTATAATGATAGTGAAAGAGATTTAGGTAACGTGAAAAATTATGATGAATTTTTTGACGGGTTAAGATTTTTAATACCTGAATTATATCGCGTGTTAAAACCCGGAAGGAATATTGCGTTGCATTGTATGGATATTCCCGCCATGATAGAACGTGATGGATATTTGGGGTTAAAGCCATTTCCCGATGATTTGCGAAATATTTTTATGGAATATGATTTTATTTACCATGACAGGATAACCATTTATAAAGATCCTTTAATTGAGGCTTTGAGAACGCGGGCCGTAGGGCTTGCATACAAGCAATTAGAAAAAGATTCAAGTATTTGCAGAACGGGAATACCCGACACGATTATTGTAATGAGAAAGCCAGGAATCAATAATGAATTGATAAGCCACAAAGATAATGAAATAATCGGTGAATATCCTTATTTTGGGAATGATGATCCGGATGGCAAGTTGTATAATGATACCACTACGAACACATCATATATCGTTAGACGCGGGATGTTAAAATACAATCACCTTGTTTGGCAGCATTACGCATCTCCTGTTTGGACGGATATCAGACAGACAAATACCTTGCAGCGGAATTCCGCAAGAGACGAAAAGGATGAAAAACATATATGCCCATTACAACTTGATACGATAGCACGTTGCATTTTTTTATGGAGTAATCTGGGCGATATTATTTTGGACCCATTTGCAGGTATAGGTTCTGTCATTTATCAAACCATTTTGATGAATCGTAAAGGAGTAGGAATTGATTTAAAGGAATCGTATTACAATCAAGCTGTTTTAAACTGCGCTCATGCATTAGAAAGAAAATCACAAAAGACTTTGTTTTGAGGAGAAATAAAAAAATGATATGCCCGCAATGTAAAAAAGGAGATAAAAATGAATAATTTGCCAACGTTGAAGCAAAACGTAAGTCATTCAAATAATAATTTTCAAAATCAAATATTGAGAATTACTGTTGAAAATGAAAATGGGTCAACTGTAGTATTTGAAAAAGGGATGATTATAAAGGTTGAATTAACGGTACCATCTATAGATATACAACCACCGTGGATTCAAAAGCATCCATGGTATCTTGATTTTGAAGAAAAACCAACATTGATTTTAAAGCTTGATATATCAAGTGTGATAACTTAATAAAATGAAACCATTATACGTGTTTATACACCTCCCGAAATGTGCCGGAACTACTATCAAGACTATTCTTGAACAAAACATTGAAAATACTTTCAGGTATCCCCGTGGTGTGGAACCTGAGTGTGGATGGCAAAATGTCAATTGTATACATGGGCACTTCACGCCTGTATTGCCTGTAGAAAAAGGAGAATTTAAGAATAGGAAATTAAGATATTTTACTCTTCTAAGGCACCCAGTTGACAGAACGATTAGCTATTACAATTTCTCTATGGGAACCCATGCCCCCCATAAAATCATACCTTTTGAAGAGTGGATTGATGATGATAGTAGTGAAACCCACATGAAATATAATACCATGTGCTACTTTTTGGGAAACGGGGAAAATAACAAGGCTCACGAATTGAATCTTAAAATAGCAAAGCATAATTTGTCAAATGTTTTCTTTCTTTTTGGTACGGTTGATAAAATTGATTGCTTCGGGGATGAATTATATAATCAAGTATTGGTAAATTTTAAATTTTATGCAAAAGAGAACGTGTGGATAAAGAATGCAACAAAAAAACATTTTATAAAGCGCGGTGACTTTGATGATCTGATTATCCAAAAGAATGATCTGGACATGGAATTATGGGAATTTGCTAATGAATTTTTAAGAAGCCGCAAATAATTAATCACTCACCCTGTAAAATATAATTGTTGACAAAATCACAAAATTGGTTTATTTTATATTATTATGAATAAATTTGCCAATGACATGAAGATGACCATCAAAGATCGTGCGATTAAGATGGAAAAAATTGATTGGCAAAAGTGTAAATGGCTGCAACCTGAATCCTTGAAAATACTCATGGAAGTTGATTTTAACAAGCTTGTCAAATCATTCCAGGAAAATGATAGCATTGACCCCCTGAAAGTTTGGCAGGAAAAACCAGGGGTAATTTGGATACTTGATGGCCACCATAGGCAAAAAGTACTTGAACATTGTCTTCAAAAAGAAGAAAAAAAACCACCCCGCTTAATGTCTGCTATTTTTATCGATTGCAAAAATAAAAAAGAGGCTGCAAAATTTTGCCTTCTCTATGCTTCCGAATATGCACGAATTCAAGATGAAGGTTTATATGAATTTTTACATACCTTTGATCTTAAATTCGATAAAATCAAAGGTCAAATTGAACTGCCAGCTATTGATTTGGATTGGTTTGAAGCTTCTTATTATAGCGATAACAATGACCAAGACCCTGGTTCATGGGAAGGTATGCCTGAATTTAGACAAGAAGATAAAACAGCCTATCAGTCAATCCATGTCCATTTTAAAGATCAAAAAGCAGTCGATGAATTTGCTAAATTAGTAAATCAGAAAATTACTGAAAAGACAAAGTACATATGGATACCAGAACAAATTAAAGAAAAAGCAAAAAGTGGAAAATGAATAAATATCCAGTTTATATTATTTCAAAAGGCAGGTGGAAATTAAGACATACTGCAAAATGTTTTGAAAAATGGAATGTGTCTTATAGGATTGTAATCGAACTGCAAGAATACGATCAATATGCAAGCGTGATTGATTCAAAAAAAATATTGGTATTACCATTTTCAAATTTAGGAAAAGGTTCTATACCTGCCCGCAATTGGGTATGGAAACATTCAATAAGTGAAAGATATCAAAGGCATTGGATTGTTGATGATAATATTCGTTGTTTTTTTAGGCTGTATAAAAATAGTAATGCACATGTAAATCCGTCAAACATGTTTGCAGCAATTGAAGATTATGTTGACAGATTTGCAAATGTACCAATGGCAGGTCCAAATTATGAGTTTTTAGTACCACGGAAGAAAAAATTAAAAAATCCATATCATTTAAATACTCGGATTTATTCATGCATTTTGCTTTCTAACAAACCAAAACATGTAATATGGTGGCGTGGACGATATAATGAAGATACAGATTTGTCATTGAGATTATTGAAAGCTGGATATTGTACTATTTTATTTGATGTATTTTTGGCTAAAAAAATAGAAACAATGGTTGTTAAAGGAGGTAATACAGACGAACTTTACAAACAAGATGATAAATTTGACGGACGTCTTGAAATGGCAAAATCATTACAAAGACAGCATCCAGATATCGTTAAAATAACACGAAAATGGGGGCGATGGCAACACCAGGTTGACTATAGGCCATTTAAGAAAAACAAACTCATATTAAAGCCAGGGATTAAAATCCCTAAAGGTAATAATGAATATGGCATGGTATTAAAAGAGGTAGTTAATGGCTAAACGCGGCAGACCTAAAGGCTCTAAAAATAAACCGAAAGAAAAGGTCCGTAAAAGACCATCCCGCCCAGGTGAAGGCGGGCAACCCGGGAACAAAAATGCCGAAAAGTGGACAGAAGAAAAGGCCTTAAATCTTGCAAATGAGCTTATAGAATGGATGTTGCCAAAATTTGAAGATAACAAAAAAGGAAAAAAAGTTGATGTGCATGGAGCAAATATCTTTTATGAGGAGTTTCTTATTATGCATAAGAAAATTTACTCAACCGTTCTAAATTATTTAGAAAAAAAATACGAGTCGTTTTCAAAAACATTAAAAACAGCAAGGCACATCCAGAAAATAAAACTCATGAAACATGCAACAGCAGGTAATTTAAAAGAGGGTTCTACAATTTTTATACTTAAAAATTATCATGATATGAGTGACAAGGTAGAGCATTCAGGGAATAGAGAAAAGCCCGTAATATTACAGGTGTCGCCCGATTTTATGCCTGGAGGTGGGAAATAATGACAGCTCCAATAGCCCATAATGTCACCCCAATGCTTAATCCAAACCAAAAGGAATTATTTCAGTCAAAAGCTTTTGAGTTACTCGTATATGGTGGGGCAGGTGGAGGCAAATCATACTCTATAGCTGATAAATTTCTACTTTTAGCCGCAAGTAGCCCGGTAAAAATAAAAGCAGGATTCGTTCGCAAAACATTACCATCATTAAAAAAAACCGTGATATCAATTTTTCAAACCAGGGCTGAGGCATTCAAATTACCACTGAAAATCAATCAACAGGATATGATTGGGTGGGTGGGTAATTTGGAAATACTTTTTCTTTCCTGTCACAGTAAAGAATCAGTTGAAAGAATTAAGGGTCTCACAGATGTTGATTTTTTTTGGTGTAATGAGCTTCCAGAATTGTTAGAAAGTGATTACGAACTCATTCTAACGAGGGTGAGAGGTGGAAAGGCAAAGTTTCAACAAGTGATAGGAGATTTCAATCCGATAGGTACTCATTCATGGGTATACAAGCGATGGTTTGAGCACGGCAAAAATGGGAATGGGGTAAAAAAACTTCGCTATAATTTAATGGATAATCATCCTGATTATCTATCTACACCTGGAGCGCAAGCATATAAAAAACGCCTGGAAGCTACAAAAGATAGAAATCCTAATTTTTACAAAATATATTTCTTAGGTGAATGGGGTGAGCTTGAAGGTTTAATCTATAATTGGAATATAGTTGACAAGTCTGATATGCCCACTTCATTTGATGAAATATTTTACGGAGGTGATTTTGGGTTTTCGGTAGACCCTGCGGCGCTCGTGCGTATATATCGCAAGTCAAATCATTTTTGGCTTGAAGAAGTGTTTTATGAAACGGAATGGACCAATGATCGCATTGCAATTGAAATTAAATCCAATAAAAATATAAGCCCAAATGACCCTATTTATTGGGATAGCGCGGAACCTAAGTCTATAAGAGAACTAAGAGATAGAATGATAAATGCAAAACCAGCGGTAAAAGGCGCAGATAGTGTGAGAGCAGGAATAGATTACCTTAAAGATCAACATATATATATATTAAGTAATTCCCCGAATATCATAAAAGAACACAATTCGTATGTGTGGCGTGTAGATAAAGATGGTGACCAGTTGCCAGAACCAGTTAAATTTTTTGATCATACTATGGATGCTGCTAGGTATGGGATTTACACTCATTTGCATGGCCGAGGTGGAGGCGTGGCATGATACTAAAATACGGTAAAAAAGAGCTAAATTTAAAAAAGCTAAACTTTTGGGAAAAAACAAAAAAAATAGTGCAACGAAAGCCACGTAATTTTTCTACAAAGGGGTGGGATTGGATATTGCCAGGATTTAACACTATTCAACAAGGCATAATTGAAGACATACTTGAATCCGAAAACCCGTATGTAAAAATATGGGTGGCTCACATTTGCGTTGATTTAATAGCAAAAAATATTGCAGCGATACCTGTCAGCTTACAAAACAAGGTAGGGAAAACTATTGAAAATGACCCCATTCATCAAATGCTTTTTACGAAACCAAATGAATTGCAATCCGGGAATGATTTGGTGTATGGTGCTGTGACGTATTTTTATGTTAATGGTAATTCATATATTTATTGCTCGGGAGCCCCCTTTAAAATACTTGAAATTTGGCTTTTGAATTCAGATCACATTCAGCCTAAAAAAGGAGGCGCTAACGAGCCATTAATAAAAAAATATGAGAACATGAAAGGTCGTGATTATGAACCGGAAGAGATTTGTCACATTAAAACCTTCAACCCGGACTCCATGATTGTAGGTATGTCAAAATTCAAGTCATTGCAAAAAGAATTACAGGCATTTTCGTATATGAATGATTTTCAACGGGACAGTTTTAAGAACGGGATTTTACCACAAATGCATTATCATTCAAAGGCTGATATAATGCCAGATGAAGTATACCAAGAATTACGGAAGAAAATATCAAAACAATTACAAGAGAGATTTATTATCACATATGGTGATATGGATGCGGACCCATTGTCATTTAATCCTAATGACATGGGGTTGATTGCTAATTCTTCTCATAACGCAGCGGCCATCGCAACCACGCTAGGTGTCCCGGCGGAAATGTTAGGAGCAATAATCGACAAGAAAAACGTTGCAACCTACAAGGAGAGCCGAAAGCAATTTTATAATGACACAGTATTGCCAGGGCTTTTTACATTTCTGAAAAAGTTCCAGATGTATTTTTATCCCGAAGGTGATATGAAATTAATGCCTATACTTGATGGTATCGATGCACTTAGAATGGATTTCACTGAATTATTGCAATCGTGGTGGTTGACACCAAATCAAAAACTTGAACAACAGGGATTCCCACGCAGCGATAATCCAGCAATGGATAAGATTTATATACCATCTGGATTCATTCCAATCGACCAGTTGGGCATAGACGAATTCCCGAAAAAATTATAAGGAGAAATAAACCATGAAAATAATCCCATTAGAAGATAGGGCTTTAATTAAACCCGATGAAAAGGAAGAGCGAGTAGGCTCAATACTAATCCCTGATACAGTACAAAAAAAACCGATAAGAGGTGAAATTATTGGGATAGGAGATGGAGAAGAGATAAGCGAAAAGTTACAAAAGGGAGACATTGTATTTTTCGGGAAATACGCGGGTGAAGAGATTGAAGTGGATGGTCAAAAATTGCTTTTAGTAAAATATGAGGACATATTAGCAAAGATAATTTAGGTGTTGACAAACCACGCTTTCTATGCTATTATTTTAGTGGAGGTGTAAAATGAAAAAGAAAGCAGTTGAGGTGACTGAATTGGATGGTGTGATAATAAATTTCAAGCCACACCAACCAACGATTAGGGATTATATTGATTCAATGAGTGAGCATTCCGAATGGAAGGAGAAGACGTGTGAGAATTGTTTTTATCAGGTTGATGGGCTATGTAGAAAAAATCCACCGAATGTTGGTGCATGTAGCATGTTTTATATTAATAAGCAACAATGTTTTGAATCTTTTTACCCTGCTGTATTTGATTCAGATGAACGATACTTTCAGGGCTATCAATTAGCTTGTTCTCATTGGAGATTAGACCCGTCATGCGAAAAAGAAAAATGAGCATCTTTTATTTACATCTCCAGCACCGGGAGTTGTCTTCCCCTATTCAGCTCCCGGTGCACCTTTTTTTAAGGGAGACAATGAGGTAAGAAATGCAAGATAAGATTTATATTTTATACGGATGGCAAGGGCAATATGATGATTATTTAGAACGTAATATAAAAGCATTTTTTAATCAAAATGAGGCCACAAAATTCAAATTAAATTTAGAGGCGGAAATAAAAAAACAACTAGAAATTGAAGACGATTGGGAAAGGAAATTTCCGAAAATTATTCCTGAAGATTTAATAGAAAGAATGGGTTTTGGTAATGAGCCCATTAGTTTTGATATAGAAGAATTGTCAATTTAAGGAGGATAAAATGAGTCAATATAAACACATCGATTTTTTTTTAGCCTTATTAGGAGCTGAATCAGATTGGCTTGAAGATATGTCAAAACAAATAGAACAGACAGGATTAAGTGAAAAAGACTTTGAAAATGCATGTTTGAAATTAAAAAAGGATAGCGAAAATTATAAAGATGACAAAAATGCAGAGTGATTATTGCGGGCGGGTATTATATAGCAAATGTACCCACCCCTTTTTTTGGAGGTAAAATTGAAATTAAATCAATTAAAAGGGCGCTTAAATTTAGCGAATGATTCAACTCCTGCTGAAATTATAGAAAAATTATCAAAGATAAAAATTAAACACGGTTCTGGAAATGGCAGCCCCTACAATTTACTTGATTATGATTTTGTACACTATGGCATGATTGTACGAATTTTTGGCCCTTTTAGATACTCATTTATAATGATTGAAAACACAGAATGTACGAAAGAAGAATTGTTTAAAATGGCTTTAAAAAAATTGATGGAATGGTTGTTTTTTCAAAAAATCTTAACCGGTAATTATATAATTTTCAATCATTAAAAAGGAAAATAAAATGAAAATACCACACAAATCAATGCAGAAGGAAGGGTGGCTGTATTGGGATTTTCATTATAATTTACCATTGATTGAGTTTTTTGTAAAAGACAAGCGCATAACATCTTTTACCGAAATGTTGTATCGAAGTCTATTTGGTAATATTGACATAAAAACTGAAGTGGTATTAGGGAATCACCATGACCATACATTAAATGAAGTCAAGTTGGCTATTGAAAAAGAACTTTATTTGATAGGCCATTTTCCTTTGTTCCACTGGGAAAAAACGTTAAAATTACAGATTCCACCACCATGGGACGTTAGATTTCCCATAAAAAATAATATAGAATTTACAAAAATTGAGGAGCATGAAGGCTCATTGCCTTTAATATATGATACTCTTCACTACAGGTTAAAAAAAGCCACCATGACAGATGCATATTATGAGCTTATGTCAAAGGTTAAGATTGAAGTTGGATGAAATAAGGAGGTGAATTTATGGCAAAGATATTTCGATCAGCAGGATATGTTATTGCGTTTGGAAAAAAAGATGAATTCAATCAGATTTATCATAAAAACGCTTTTTCCAAAAGCTTGGTCGATGCTCTGGCAGGAATCAGATGGTTAAACGCTAATGAGAAAAGAAGAGAGTTAGATTTGGATGAGATAAAAGGAAATGAGCGGTAAAATATTTTGGATAGCCCTAATTGGAGTTATATTGTTAATTGGGTGTTTTATAACTGTATTAGTTCCCGGTGATATTTTATTTCAAAGCGATGACTTGCTTATCCTAAGCCCATTTTGGCTTTTTCTATATGAGTGGTTTGTTTTTTCTCTTGTAATCGCTTTCGTTAGCTGGACTTTAGCCCTAATTCACACGTTCATTACAAGGTAATTTGAATGCCCAAAAAAATAAAACTTGATCTCCTGTACACGAACAAAGAGCTAATAAGGCGGAAGGGGCCAGAGATTATCAAAATATTTGAGGGACTATGGGATATCCAGGTTGACATAATCACAAGGGATAGGATTTTACAGGCATTGACAACTGGAATGATGCCAGCAGACATAACTAACGAAATAGAACTATCGTTTATTACCTTTATGAACGAGACATATAAGCCGATATTGCAAAATGTCATGGTTGATGTTTCCCTGGGCACGATAAAATTTCCAGGTCTCATGTCTGAAGTAAACGAAAAATTGGGGATTAATCAAATATTCGATGTATCAGCCGCAGAGATTCAGGATTGGCTAAGGACAGAAAGTAGCAATTTAATCGTACAAATGAGCAATAATCAAAAAAATTCAATAAGGCATTTGCTATCACAAGCTATCGAGGGAGAATGGGGCGTAACAAAAACTGTTGATGAGCTAAAGCGCGGGATTACCCTTACAGAAGAGTGGTCACAGGCTGTATTGAAAAGATACAATGATGTCTATGAAAGCGAACTAAAGCGATTTTTGACAGACCCTGATTTGAAGTATCCTTTGAATAAAGCGGAAAAGGCTGCGCGGGCAAATGCCGAACGAGCTAGAGATAAATACTTCAAACAATTACAAAAGACAAGAGCAAGGACTATCGCGCGTACGGAACTTAACCGCGCTAAAATGGAAACAGAGAAACAGTGTATCGACCAATTGGTTAATGCGAAAAAAATCAAGGGAGCAAAGAAGAGATGGGTGCGCCATGGTACCACGGACCCCTGGCTATCCTCAGAAATAAATGACGGGGCTATTACCGGATGGGTGGACCATGACTTTGCCTACACAATCCCGGAAGGTAGCACTATGTTATCAAATCAATACCCATGCGAAATTAATGAGCGTTGCGGGCTTGAAAGGCAGTTGGAGGCATGAGTAAATACCGAATAAAAAGGAGGTGTGAAAATGATGAGTATTTTCAAAAAAATAGGAGAATGGTTTTATTATTTAGGCAATCCGGAATTAAAAGGATTGCATAGGTTTTTGGATTCAACAGCGAAAATAGAAAGTCATTTCCAGCAATTTAGAGCATATAACCATGGGGTTTTTTTCAATTCTGACAAACCCCGTATGTTAGCTATAAGTAAAATTAAAGATAAAGAAACAATAAACGGGGTTGTTTTTTATGTGTTCATAATATCAGAAAAAAATAGAAGTGAAACAATCGAAAATGAAATAATGGAAATGGATTATAAAACCAGGTGTGATGCTGAAAGGGAAAGGGTTATGTTCTCTCAATATTCTGAGGAAATAAAGCGGCATATTTTTTCTACATTTCCAAGCAATAGAACTGTGCGAATTAAAGAAACAATGGAAGAAATTGAAAGTGGCGTTTGCAAAATAACCAAGTTATTGGGGGTATAATGACGCAATTGGAGGTGTAAAATGGGAAAGGGAATTTTATATCCAAACCAAATAACAAAAAGAACTGAGATTACAATAAGCAATGATACTTTTTACTATCCTGCAACAAACATTTTTGATGAAATTATAGAAGATGAATTGCCTACAGATTTCAAAAATTCTAACTATTTGAAAGAAAAAATAATGGAAATAAGAGAAATTTCAAAAATTTTAAAGTTGAAAAAATCAAGCTTTTGAATTATAATGGTGGTATGGATGAAATAAAATCAAAAAAAACTGAACGGCCACTATTGCCTTTATTTGACGACCACCATTTGCCACATTTTGCTAATGCGATTAAATATTGCATTGAGAATAACACTGAAGGCTTACGGGATTTGATAATTGATGAAATAGAAGCGTCATTATCAATAATGCTATTCCAAATGTTTGGAAACGGCAAGGGAGACAAAGAGGGATTCATGGAGGACTAAATGAAACTAAGAGCAACGAAAGAAATTGAGATTGAAGTTTTTGATAGGGATTGTAATTACTGTGATATCGATTGCCAATGGATTGACAAAAATGGTGATTGTATATTGTATGGAGGACAAACAGTAATACATGAAATGGAACGCCTACAAGAATGTAAAAACGAGTTTGGGATTGTTGAAGATGGTCAAATTATCACTAAACAAAAAGTGAGTTACAATATAAGCACTGAATCCCCACCGTTAACATGCATTTTAACAAGTTTTGATTTATGTAAAAACGCATGGATTACAAAAAAAACGTATATGGAGGAGAAATGAGCAAACATTGGGAACATTGGAGATATTATAATGACTTCAAGCCATTGGGGAAAGTAAAAGCAAAATTACATGAAGATGGCAATCAGCCAGGAATTCCAAATGATATCAATAAAAAAGAAGAACAAAAAAATAACGATAGTAATACCGATTATAACAAGCAAATTTATAACTTTTTAAAATATGGATTTATGGGGGAATAATGCCTATAAGAACACACCAAATAGTTGAAGATGTAAAGATTATCAAAAATTGCAGGTTAATAGGTGAACGTTGGATGGGTGCCAATCAAAGCTTCACTACAATGGAAGGATTTACGGGCACAAATGGAATATGGCAAAAATGTATACCGCGCAACACTCTAGCAGAAAAGTATAGAATAATAACGATTTTTGCATATAATCCTTCGCAAGATGACTTGACGCGAATTCAAGTTGTATTTGGTGAAGGTGCACAAGCGGAATATGATAACAATTGTTATACCGAAGCGTTATGTAAATTTAACGGGAGTAATTATATAGTTGAGGAAATAGCATGTCCGCTTTGCACACAATTAGATTGCTGGATTAGACCGGTAATTGATAACAATCCAACCAATGATGCAACAATACAATTTTTTCTTAGCATACAGGGAGGTGACTAATGGCAAGAACATTAACAGCAGATGGATATAGAGTGCCACCTACAGTATTAAAATCAACTGCGCAAGATTTAACTGCAAATTGGGCTGATTTAGGTAGTGAGATTGATACGGATGGATATAATTGGATGAAATTATTTTTGCAAGTAGACAAAAATAATAGTCTAAATATACGTATTAGAGTATTAGAAAAAACAACAGATGATGGAGCGATAGAGTATACGCAAGTAATAGAAACTGTTGGAGCAAGTGACACAAAATTAGAAGATCATTATTACGAACTAAATGTTGACGGTGCAGATCAAGACGAAAATATTGCGATACTTATAGAATTACGAAATACCGTCCCTGTAGTCCAAGTTCAGGTTATGGCAGGAACGGTTGGGGCAACGGCAGGGCAGATTGATGGTGCGCATTATTCATTAGGAAAATAAATCATTCACTTTTTTTAATATGCGCTTCTATTAAATTTCTGATAATCGCCCGCAAATAGTCGCCTTTTTTAACTCTCATGCGCTTTAAAACTTTGACGAATAATTTGTGAATGCGTGGGTCCATAAAAAAAGTCACCCTTTGGGTTAATTTTTTCCCGGGTGGTCTGCCTGGGCGGCGCTTTTGGTTTTCATCGTTATCAGTAATTATCATGATATTCGTCAGGATCCATGTCTTCGGTTTTAGAAATTTGCATTAATTTATTTATTGCAATATCTTTGCAAGTTTCGCATTGGTTCATTTTAACCTCAAAAGTAAGCCCGGCTGATCTTACCTTTCACAGCCGGGCTATCATTTTTGACTTGATTTTGATATTGACATAATAACCCGTAAAATTTGTTACAATGCTTTACCATTAAGCTACCGGCCAGTGGATGGCCGGCAGGGACTCGAACCCCGAATCTTGTTTTAATTTGGGTATTATGCAATTTAATTTCTCCGTCAATGACTCTGTAGGGTCAAAATTCTGAATGTTTTTACTTTGACTCTCATAATGACTCTAAATCTTTACCCTATTTAATTTGTAGGTAATCGAATATAGCCGAAGCTATCTCTATCGATTGTACCTCTATGTCATTGGCCCTTTGCCGGGCCATCTTGACGGCCTGAATAAGTCGATCTGTACGTTTTAGCAACTCCGCCTTATCTGCACTGGACATCATACCGGACCACACTTCCCTTTCATAATCACCAACAGGTTTATCAACTGTAAGTTTTTCAACCTGTGCAGGATGTTCTATTGTTGCCTTTGCAATTTCAGTGTATTCAATGATTTTTTCGGTTTTATGGGTTTTTTCTGGATTCTCAGCCCGGTAAATTCCTTTTCCTTTTTGATTATCTTCTACCCATTTTATTCCAGGTCTTAATGTGGGAATTACTTTAAATGTATCCCTAATTGCTTTTAATTTGTGTTCAAGATTAAGCAATAAGGTTGCAGGAACATCAAATGCAATTGTTTTCCCATCAACAATAATATCCGCTTTGGCAATTTGATTTGTTGCCTCTTTTTGTGCTGCCGCGTCTATCCATCGGGATATAAATCCTGATTGATAATCAAGGCGCTCCGGTACCGTTGTGGTTAATTCTTTGATTTCGGTAGCGGCAGCGGCTTCGTGCTGTCTCTTCTCATCATAAAATTTTAACACCCTGGTGTAACCTCCAAAATGTTCCGTTCTTTTCACGAAGGTTTCAACAGTTTCTTTCATGATTTTTTTTGCTGCGGCTTCAATATCTGGCTCTACCGCCAAGACCGCGTGCAATTTGTTTCTTTTTTCTGACTCTGACATTTTATTTTTACCTCCTAAGTATAAGTTAACATAAAACCATTTAAATGTCAACTTAAATATAAAAAAAAAATTTAATGTTGACAGCGTCTGGAAATACCGCTATATTTACTTATTGGAGCATGCAAAATGTTAGAGCTTAAATATTTTGATCTTGAAATAAAAGTATTACCAGACAAATCAACAAAAGAAAAGGGGATTTTTGAAGGTTATGCTAATGTTTTTGATATTCTTGATAGTGGAGATGACATCGTTCATAAAGGAGCCTGCGCTAAAACATTGAGAGAAGCAAAGGGAAACAGGACATCTCTTCTTTATATGCATGACAGATATAATCCAAAACATTTACTTGGTGGCGCTGAAAACATTATGGAAACTGAGAAAGGTTTATTTTCAAGTAATTGGATATCATTGAAAACAGATGAAGGTGCTCATGTTTTCGACATGATACGCGAAGGAGTAATAGACCGGGAAAGTATTGGATTCAAGCCGATAAGAACAGACATGCGTATTGAAAAAGATGGAGATACCGAAAAATGGATAAGAGAAATTTATGAAATGAAGTTAAAGGAAATTTCGGTATGCCCTCTCCATATGGCGATGAATGAAGAGTCTTTGATCACTAACATAAAATCAAGTCAAGATATTTACACTTATATAAAAGAAAATTTAAAAGACATCGAATTTAAACAAAAAATATTATCACTCTTAGGTATAAAGCCGGAGTTTTTCACCACCCTTGCACAGGCGCCGGAGCAATTTGAAGCCACCACCCCTGTGCAGGCGCCGGAAAAAGCCACCACTTTATTAGCCAATAAGAGAGGATTTTTTTCCCTTTTACGGGAAAATATTGAAAATCAAAATCATGGAGGTATTTAATGACACCTGAAGAGGAAAAACAATATGCCGAAGATATAACTAAAAAAATCACGGATACAAGAACAATCGTTGATACGCATGGTACAGAGTTAGCGGAGGCAAAAGGTCAGCTTGCAAAAGTAGAAAAAGAGGTAAAGGAAATCGCTGAAAAAAATAAAGAAACCCAAACACTTCAGGAAACGGTTAGCAGCGATATCAAAGAGCTAAAAACCGGGTGGAAGACTCTGGAAGAAAGCCAAAAAAATATTGAAGAAATGATTAAAATGAAGCTTCGGCCAGACGAGGTCGATGCTAAGGATAAAAAAGAATATGCTCCCCTATTCAACAAACAGTTAAAATATTACGCCTATATGGCACAAAAACAGCCCCAAATGGCACAAAAATTCATTATGACCGAAGATGAGATGAAATCATATTCAAAGATTATCGGAGAAGAACAAAAATATCAAGAAGATTTCATCAAGCAGCGGGAAATGGATAGAAAAGCAATGGCAACTACACATATGCCCCGTGCCGGATTCTTGGTAACTCCCACACAGTACATGACCGAAATCATAGATCAAGCAATTCTTGAAATCAGCCCCATGGAACAATTTGCTCGACAAGTGACACTACCCTCAAATGTCCAATCTGTAGAATGGCCTGTGCAAAGTGCTCATGGAGTAGCTAACTGGACTTATGAACAAGGTACAAAAACAGAAGATGAAACGGCAACTGGGAAAAGCAAAAGCTTTACCCTTAAACAGTGTTATGCCCTATACAAAGTTACGCAAAGCATGTTAAATTTTAGCACCATTGACCTTTCCGCTTTTTTGCGTCAAGAATATGCCCGGGCCATGGCGTATCTTATTGGTGGCGCACTTATTGATGGTTCTGGTGTTGGACAGCCTGAAGGAATTCTCACGAATAGTAGTATCGCCAGTGTGAATCAAGAAGAAACTACAGCGATAACTAAACTTGATAATATCATGAAACTCTATTTTGACTTAAAAGCTCCATATAGGGCAGGATCCCGGTGGTGTTTTAACTCACTGACTGCTTGGCATCTCAGTAAGGTAAAAGATGGTGAAAGTAGATATATTTTAGTGCCCCCCAGGGAAACGCCTGTATTCACCATGTTTGGTGCACCAGTATCCATTTCCGAAGATATGCCAGATATTGCATCTGCTGCCAATCCAATAATATGGGGTAATTGGGGCGAGGGTTACTTGGTAGTTAATTCCGCACTGGGGACTATGGAAATCGTTGATATTTATACGTCAAAAGGAACTGGTATTGTAGAGTTTGTTTTAAATATGTGGATTGACGGTGGTGTACTTATCCCCGAAGCTTTCAAGAAATTAACTATGTCTGTGACGTAAGGCGGTGAATTATGGCTGTTAAAGGAATAACAAGAGAAGACGGCGGCGAACGCATGATAATTCCCAATGGGTGTTCTCTTGATGTGGAATCTGGAGGGACACTTGGCATTGAGTCTGGAGGAACACTTGCGATTGAATCTGGTGGTGCCCACACATTTGCTGGCGGTACGACTGGCATTGCTTTTACAGGAACATACACGGTAACTTGCATTCAAGCCGGAACATCAACGACAGCATTAACACTTAGTGCTCATGATGATCATATAATCGACATCTATTCAACCTGTGCATCAACGGACGGAAGCAACAGCGTGCGGCCCATCTATATGAAATCTACAATGACAGGCGCTGGCGGTGTCGGCGGTCGTGCTGAATTCCATATGAGCACGAATGTTGCCCTGGGCGGTTGGTCAAACGCCATAAAGGGACTTGCAGAATATGGCGCATCTGGTAGCACTACGGGTTTAGGGTCCGCTATATGTGCAGAGATACAATTATCAGCAGGCACATCTTCCGGAACATACGCTCCTATCGAGGGTGAGCTTGTATTAGGAAGCGGAGCATCTACTGGAACGGCAACTTCATTTATCTATTTGAATGCATCGGGCGCGGATGCAAGCACATTTGATACAAATGGTTTTATGTTTGAAATTGGGACAGGTGTAACACCTGCCGCAGGGAAATTCATATCCGCAGATAGCCAAACTATCAAATGTAAAGTTGAAGCAAATACAAGATATATGGTTCTATCTCAATCTGAAAATGGACTTGGTATTGGCGTATCAGGCACAGCAGTATCATTTTCCCAGGGTAGTCCACTCATTAATCTCTATTCAACATGTAGTTCGACAAATGGTTCAAATAGTGTTGAAAGCTTTTTTGTTGAAACAACCATGACAGGTGCCGGTGGTGTCGGTGGCAGAGGCCGATTCTATATGACAACTAATGTAGCTCTCGGTGGTTGGAGTAATGCCTTAAAGGCTCATGTCGTATATGGTGCAAGTGGTAGTACAACCGGGTTAGGAAGCGCATTTTGTTCTGAAATTCAACTCAGTGCAGGTACAAGCTCTGGAACTTACGCAGCGATAGAAGGTGAAATACTCGCACCCGCAGGATGCAGCACAGGTACAGCAACGAGCTTCATGTATTTTAACGGCACGGATGCTTCTGGACTCCTAAATGATAACGGCTATTTGTTCCATTTAGGGGCGATACTTACTGCAAGTTCGGGGCATATGGTTGATTCAACCATCAATACAAGCACTCCACAAATTGACCATACGATAAAGGTTTATGTTGAGGATATAGGAATCTGTTATTTGGGCCTTATGGACAATGCAGACGGAAGCTAAATAAAATAAGGAGAAAATATGTCGATAGTAAATGTTATGCATAAAATTACTGATTTCGATGGCAAAGAACTTCCTGGTAGCAAACAAGTAATTGATAAAAACGGAAATTTTGTATTTCTCAAAAATAGTAAGGGGCAATTCCTTTTAAATGCAAGTGATGAGAAAATACATGAAATGGAGCCATTGACATATAAAGAGGCTATGATAAATTCTTTATGTGCTCAATTTAATGATGAACAAAATCTAACTGGTAAAAAAAGATTTGAACGATATCAAATAGCACAAAAAATCGCTGAATCAAATGAAAAAGTTGAATTATCAACGGAAGAAATTATGGAGATCAAACTTGTTGTAGGAAAATTTTATTTACCCATAGTAGTGGGAAAAGTGTATGACATGTTAGAGGGCAGAAATTTAGGAGGCAAAAAATGAGTGGTTTTGGTGGAAATGACGTATCAAGAAAAACAAAACAGCAATGGACTATTCCTATTGCTTCATATACAGCAACGAAAGCAGGCACGGCAGTATCAATTGCTGGTATGTCTGGTACTGCTATAAAAATTGTGTTGGTTACAGGAACAATTACTACAGCAGACGCAAGTAATCTCATGACATTAAGTGTTACCCAGGGGACTACAAATGCTGCGGCTACTGCGGTTGATTCAGCCCAATTAGATCCTTGTGATAGCTTTGACTATCTGATAAATGCGACTACCGAAGGTGACGCATTCAAAGTTATTAACTTCATAGTGAAGCCTACTATGGATTGGATTAAGGTAACAGCAACGGAAACCGGAACATTTGAGGGTATCTTTGGTGTATATGTTGAATTTGAACCTAGCTTAAGCCCACACTTGACATCGTAAGGGTTTTTAAAGTAGAAACAAATTTGAAGAGAGGGGCATTACGCCCCTTTCTTCTAAGGAGGTAAACGTGGCATACCAGTTCTTAGAACATTATCGTTGGAGCCCAAATGGATACACCATAAACGATTATCCTAAAGGCTCCAAATGGGAAGAACTCCCGGAAAAGCTTATTATAGCTTGCGAAAAAGAATCCTATCCCTTGTTGAAAGTAATAAAAAATGAAGATGAAAAAGCTGATAAAAGCGTTGATGTGAAAATAGAGCCTTACCCTGAAAACAAAATTGAACCTGATGGTGAAAACAAAACAAAAGCTAAAGGAAAACGAAAGAAAAGAAAAATATGAGCAATTATAAACTCGAATTGATTACAGCACCAGCAACTGAACCAGTCACACGTGCAATAATTACAGCAAATGATTATCTTAAAGACCTTGATTTTAGTAATGCAAAGGAAGTTGATCTTTTTGACAATTATCTTATTCCAGCGGCTCGAATGATGGCAGAAAAATATATGAATAGAGCAATAATTTCTCAGACATGGGAGCTGCGATTTGATTATCAACCGGGAGAGTTTGCTTTTCCTAAAGGGAATTTAACATCCGTAACGTCGGTTAAAACAATAGCAGAGGATGGTACAGAAACCACGGAATCAACGGATAATTATACGGTTATCACAGGCGATCATGGGAGATTATTCTTGAATCCCAGTTATACTTGGACATCGACTACGCGGCCATATAATTTATTCCATGTACGTTTTGTATGTGGGTGGGCGGATGAAAATGCTGTGCCGGAGATTATTCAAAATGCAATAATGCAAACGATTGTTCAATTATATGAGAACAGGGAATCTACGGAGTTACCTGCTATAGCGAAAATATTAATGGATGGATATAGGTTGTATTAAGATGAGTAGAAGAGATAAAAAATTTAATGATATCGGTGAACTGAAACAACGTATTATCATACAGGAATATACTACCGGAAAAGGACCAACAGGCGGAAAGTCTTCTATCGCCTGGAATGATATCTTGACAATATGGTCAAAACCTATCGATAAACCAGGGCAACTAAACATTGTCATGGCAGGTAGGCCGATAACTACTGACAAAAAGATATTCGTTTGCCGATATTCATCTGGCATTAGGGAAAGAAATCAACAGAGATTAGGAATTGTATATCCTCATACGGGGAATTATCGAAAACGATATTATGTAAAAACAATTTTTCCTTTAGAAAATCATAATGATTTCATGGCAATTGTATGCCATACTCATAACGCGGAGAATGTGATATAACATGAATAAATTAAAGCTTAAAAAAATAACCATAGTTAATTTCGCCAATTACAAAATGGTAGATTTTAACAATTGCTATACAAACTATATTAATGCTCCTTGTTCTTATGAAAATGAAAACCATGAAATGGGTTGCAGCAAAAGGCATTGTAAATGATAAATAACGTGGAGGTTATCGGATTAAAAGATTTCCTAAAGTGGGTGGAATCTACTGGCCCCGTGATTCAACAGGAAGTCCGCAGAGAAAACCAGGCATCTCTTTTGACCGTACTTAATGATTATAAGGCTGGAATATCAAAGCACGGCAATCTTGAATCAGGAGCCGTTGCTGATAGTAATGATGGATGGATGTCAGGCGAAGCCGGGAACACTCATAAAGCATCCGTTTTTATCGAAGCGGGAGCAAAGGCCCATCCAATTGCCGCCAGGAATGCAGCTGTTTTATCTTTTTTTTGGGATTTTTTTGGTGAGCAGGTGTTTTATAGGATTGTAAATCACCCAGGAATTCAGGCAAACCCAGCGCTGTCAAAAGCCTGGATTAATCATATGGAGCCTACAAAAAATAAATATATTGCCCGGATTGTAAAACGACTTGATCAGAAAATAAAATGAGACTCGTAGAAATTGAATTAAAAGAAGCAGTTTACAACCGTCTTACTACCGGTGCAAATAAAATCAGTTACAATTTTTATGATTCCCCTCCACCGGAAGAAAATTATCCATATGGGAATTTTTCCAGTTCAATTGCTGTTGATGATTCAGTAAAAGAATTGCCAGGGCAAGAGGTTACTGTTACGCTTGACTGGTGGGATAGTTTAGGACCTATAGGCGGGTCTGATGAAAATGTAATTGACATGATGGATGAGGCATTGCAATCAATTACTGTGTCCAATAGTCAAACGCCTAACCCATTATCATTAACTAACTTTGACATAAATTATGTTGAATTTGTTGGTGCTGATTTAATCCCAAATATTGACAATAGCATAAGGCATGGACAACTTAAATTAAAATTTAACGTATCGGAGAAATAAAAAAATGATTAATTTAAGAAAAGAAATCGAATCCAAGTTAAAAAAAGCAAATTTAATAAGCGATAAAATCAAACTTGATCATATTCCTGAAATTCCGCCCCTTATTACAGATGGATTTAAGGTTGATTGCATCGTGGAATTTTTCAGTGAGGTTAAACCAAAGGATAAAAATTTAGATGATTATGATAAAACAATTAATGCACTAAGAGAAATTATAATGCCTGGTAAAAATTTTCGTATTTTACTTGATTCTCTTTTGCCGTTAGTTAAAGAGGAAAAATATTTCAAATCCCGTTTCACTTTTGTTTTCCATTTTCTTGATGCTCCTGAATTGCCAGAAATTGAAGAGATTAAAGATACACCGCCTATGGAAAATAAAGGCAATCAAGATGTATTAAAGGGAGCAGTCAAAGAAGCAATCATTGAGATGGCAGTAGAAGGCCAGGAATTTATGGAAAAAGAGGATAAAAAAGAAGAAAAAAAAGATAAGAGCAAAGCTAAAAAAGGAGGTAAATAATGGCAAGAACAACGCTTACTGCTATAAGCAGCAAACTTGACGGCACTGATGCAACTTGGACCGCTGGTACTGCTGATGGACACGAAGTATCATGGGTTCCAAATTTATTGATAATTGCAAAAAATACTAATGTTGCTGCAAGAGATATTATTATCACAAAACAAGGCGAAACCACAGCAGGGGCAGACTATGCGAATAATACCTATTCAATACCAGGAAGCGGCGACGCATCGGGCGGTTACGGGGTAATTGATAATATAGAATCCGCCCCATTCCGTGGTGCAAGCGATGGAATGGTATGGCTAAATTTTGATTCGGGCAATGAATCAGATGTTGAAGTTTGTGCAGTATTAACAAACAGAGCATCATAAGGAGGTGAAACATGGCAAAATTAAAAGGTACCGCGTTTAGAGCTTATGCCAATACTGGAACTGTAGGCTCACCTGTATATACTGCACTTACAGGAGAGGCAGACGTAACGTTGTCGATTAATGCCGATACAATTGACGTTACAAATAAAGATTCATCGGCATGGTTTGAAGGAATCAAAGGCTTTATGAATTGGAATGTAAGTGGCAATCTCAAATATGTTGAATCCGATTCTGCAACACTTGATGTACGCACAGACATTATGACCGCAGATGCTACAAGTATGATACAGATAAAAACAATTGACAGCACAAAAATATATTCAGGTTCTGTTGTGTGGGAAAAGTTTGAACTTAAAGCTGCTTATAACGGTATAGTTGAAGCAAGTGTAAGCGGTAAAGGAATCGGCGCATTGTCATATGCATAAGGAGTACCATGAGAGGAACGACTGAGATTCAAAATATAAAATTCAACTGGAATTTTACCAATAGCATTTTTCGTAAGTGGAGCGAGAGAGCCAGCGCTAGAAGTTTTACAAGAATTATGTCAGGTCAAATCAATTATAGTGAAGCGTGCGATCTTTTTATTCTTGCTGTTGAAAATGCCGAACAAGAGACAACAGAAGGCAAAAAAGTCAAATATTCGTATTCAATAATAGAGGATATGCTTGATGATTTTAATATCGTACCCATAAAAGAAATCTCTCTTGCTGTAGCAGAGATGATTAACAAGTCTTTTGCATTAGATGAAGGAAGTGTGGAAGATAAAAAAAACGACTCAAAAAAAAAGGAGAAATAATTCCCCTGGAATGGTTTACGTGGGATAACTTAGAGCGAAAATGTGCGGAGATTGAATTATGCTTATCGGAGTTCTATATGATGGACATGAGACAGTTTTTCAATTATTGGAGAGGGCACTCTGATAGGCAAAGAGAAAAAATAAGAATAGGGGCTATTTTTTCAATTCAAATTAGAAGGGCTTTGAATAAGCAAGATATTTTTATGTCCGATCTTTTTATTGAAGAACAAAACACAGTAGGCGAAATGCCGGGTAATGAAGAAACAAAAGAAGAGTTTATTGAAAAAATGGCAGATGTAAATGCTGCATTTGATGCGGCTCTTGAAAAGACATCTCAAATATTCACTCATGATGATTTAAGAAAACTTGAAGGTAAATAATAATGGCAGTAACACTAAAAGAAATACTTGTTCGACTTGGCGCTGATACTAAAGAAGTTGATAAGGCTTTAGACACAACCGGAGAAAAATCAAAAAAATTTGGCGATACTTTTTTTAGCATGGGGAAAAAAATAGCTGCTGTTGTAAGCGTAGGGCTAATCACAAAATTTTTTAAGGATTCAGCTAAATTGGCAGGAGAACAAGAACTTGCTTTAAAAAAGCTATCGAGTGCATTACAATCTACTGGACAGGATGCTATAAAGTTAACACCACATATAGCTAGTGTAAGTAGTGAAATTCAAAAATTAACTATTTTTGGAGATGAAGTTTTAATCGCGCTTGCTGCTACGGCAACAAATATGGGTATTACAGGAGAACAAATGGAAGGTGCCCAAAAGGCAGCAATAGGATTATCAACAGCGTTCGCAGGAGCCGGTTTAAATTTAAATACAGCATTAAAAGGTTTTGCCTTGGCTTTAGAAGGTGATTTCACACAATTACAACGATATATTCCAGAATTAAAAACAGCTAAAACAGAAGCTGAAAAAATGGCTATAGTTCAAAAAGCTGCTGCTGCTGGGTTTGAACAAGCCAAAGCGGAAGCGGAAACTTTCAGTGGAAGATTGCAACAATTAAAAAATACATTTGGCGATTTTCAAGAGCAAGTTGGTGACGCGATAATAAAAAATCAATCATTTAAAGATGCATTAGCTAAAATAAAAGGATTATTTGAAGACCCGGCATTTGCTAATGCGATTGGTGAAATAGCAGGAGCGATTACAGAGGTCGCGGCGATTTTACTCGATGTTTTAGTCCAAAATAAGGATTTAATTGTTGGGGCAATAAAAGGGATAGCTGAAGCAATTAAGATACTTGCAGAAGTAGCTAAGTTTGCGATAGATATAATTGGCGATTTTGCACATGCTGCCGCTGGGATTGGTGATATAGGTAGAATAGCTGTCGATGCCATAAAAGAAGAAATAGGAGAACAAGAAGAGCTTAATAAAAAAATGGAGGAATTTAATAAGCTTACGGGTGAAACAATTTCTACCACAAAAAAATTTGAAAGTAGTTTAAAATTTACAGAAAAAGAAGCGAGAAAGTTAAAAAAAGAAATAACGGAACTTAAAGAAATTCTTGTACCCACAAAAAATGTTTTCCAGGCATTTAAAGGACCATTGGAAACTTTCGATGAATATTTTGAAAGAATACATCAGGATGTAATGCCGGGTGTAAACCTCCAAATGTTTGCTGTTAAAGAAACAACAAAAGATACAGGAGAAGAAATTGAAGGCACGGGAGAGAAGGGGGAAAGTTTATCAGAAGTTTTCACCTCTTTAGCCACCACAACTGAAAATGCATTTAAGGCGATAGAACAATTAGGGCTTGATTTAGGCATTTTGCCAGGGTTAATTCAATCCGTTTTAGGTGGGTTGAATTCTTTAGGTGCCGGTTTGAATGCCATTTCTAACATGGGGAAATCTTTTACCTCCATTTTATCTGGAATATCAGGAGGGTTCACGGTCTTAACCGGAATAATTTCAACAGTAAGTGGGATTTTAAGTGCATTAAGTGGACCTTCGGGTGAGTTAGAAGCCGCACGTCGCCGTATGCAAGGCTTGCAGATGAATACCGAGGGGTGGGGTGAGAGGATAGAAACATTAGCTAAACAATTGGGAGGTGCTGAATCAGCAGGTAGAGCCTTTAATGCTTTACTTGCAGACATGATCAGAGACAGCGATATTTCTGTAGAAAGTTTTGGCAATTATATTACGAAAGTCCGTGAGATTGTATCAGTTTATGAGCGCGGGAATGCAACCATACAGGAAACAGAAAAGAATTTTGGTGCGGCATTTGAAGCTATTGTGGAGGCCGCAAGAGGTTTAGGGATAGAAGGATCACAATCAATACGTGCACTAATCGAACTTGCGGATGAATTTGGATTATCAGTACAAGAAATTAACGATTACATAAATGAAAGTAAAGATACTGCATTAGCGGGGTGGACAGAAGCAATTAAAACATTTGGTGATTTTTCATTACCTATATTTGATGACATGTTGGCATTACAGGAAAGAATATCTGATAATCAACAATTAATCGATTCAATCCATGGTGCAAATGAAGCCATGATGAATCTTGCAAAAACTCCTGATTTCAACGCAACTCAATTTGATGTTTTCCAACAAATAGCTGTTGATGCCATGGACCGGTTGAAAGAATCAGGGTTTTCCGCTGCACAGGCCATGGAATCAGACGCAGGGCTCCGTGGAATGCTGCAAAATATTATTTTTCTTAGTGAACAATATGGATTCAAAGTAGATGATGCGACACAGGCACTCATTGACCAGGGGATTGCTTCCGGGGCACTGACAAAACAACAGGAGAGCGAAGCCGATATTATGATGAAGGGATTTGAAGGTATTATAGGTCGCATGGATGAATTAATCGGTTTAATGCGCGGCGATCTGCCAGATTCAATCGAGGGTATGGCAAGACGTTCTTCTGCGGCTATAGATGCGATAAATAAATCAACTTCAGCTTGGAATAATTCATTAGGTCAAGTATATGATGGAATATATGATGTTGCAGATGGCATTCAAGACATGGGAGATATACATGACCAGGTCATGAGGCGTGGTTCTATAATCCCGGATTTGGAGGACTGGCAAAAAGAAAATTACAATATTGAAAATCAAATTAAAGATGAAATGGTTTCAAGTATTCTTGGTATGGGTAATACCTTTTCTTCATCCATGACAGGAATGATGGAATCAAGCGGGCAATTATATGACCAAATGACAGATGACATAGATGCATTAAGATCAATGTATGATGCATTAGGTGAATCTGCTTTTATTTCTGGAATAGGAACATCAAGATATGAAAGGTATGGAGTAGGTGTTGAAGAGAGAGATACAGAAAAATTTGCAGAACTACAGGCATTATGGGATAGAAATTGGAAAGACATTACAAAGAGTCAAGAAGGTCTTGAAAATTTCATTGGTGATTTAGGGGAACTTGATGTAATTGATCAACTTGAAGGTGATTTGACAAATTTTATTAATTGGGTCACTTATAGTGGAGAAAAAATCAGTGAAGGTTTGGTTTGGGACCCCACAAAATTTGCATTTGTAAAACCAGAAAATTTGACAACCTTTGAGGGAGGCGTTCATGTTCCTGGAATTAGTGTTACAAGTGCTCCCGGAGAAAGAATTTCAAGAAATTTGGGGAGCGATTCACCCAGAGGGCCATCAAGTGTAACTAATGCAATTTACAACACATTTAATATGGACGCAAATGTTAATCAAGATTTATATAGTCTTGCAAGAAATATGAAAACTGTTATGGAAAATGATCTGGAAGGAGTAAGGACAGACATGATAGATATGGTAAAAGCCGTGGAGAAACAATGAGTGATGAAATATGGTTCGGAGATATAGCAGAATGGACAGGGTTTGCTATCACGTCAACTTCGGCTGATTCTGCTTATCCATTAACGCGCGTAACAGATCGGTTTCCCGGGTTAGTGTTTAAGACTGCATCAAACGGGAATCAATATATCACACTAAATGGTTCCGAAGGCGTTGACGTCATTGGGTGCGCACTCATAAATACGAATCTTACCTCTTCGGATACTGTCCAAAGTGAATACTCAAATAATAATTTTTCTTCTACCCTGGGCACTCAGGCTTTAACCGTCAAATCATACACTCGTAAAAAATGGGACCCGGATTTAAATAAAATGACTTCATATACGCGGAACGATGCTTATGCTATACATTCCTGGAACTTGCAAGATTTTCGTGTGTTAATGAATTCAGGTACACTTGCTCAATATGAAGTAGGAAAAATTTTATTATTAACGGAACGATATGTCGTAGAACGGGGGGCTCGAAATAATTATACCGGGGGTTTTGAGGTAAGATCGAAAACTATTGAATCTGACAGCGGGCATATAACAAGTGAAAATAACTTTATCAGGCATAATTTCGGTTTAGAATTTCCACCGACTTCAAAAATACAGGCAGATAGTATCGCAAATGCTGCGCTTTGCCCATATTGTGTTTATTTTGTTGATGGATTAAATGGAACAATGCTTTTCGGAAAGTTTGAGGTAACTGTACCAAAAGTACAACTGGAATATGCAAATGGAAACAGAACGTTTACCGGGAATTTCATTGAAATTATTTAGCTGACTTGCATTTCCTTTTATTTAATCGTACGCCAATCAAATATTTAGTTTCAAAAAAACAATAATGTTCGATTTTATAAATCCATCGATGTTTGTGTCTTGACCAATATTTGAAAGCTATTTGGTTTTCATCGTGGAAATTATAGAGAATGTGAATTCTTTTGTTATTAACATTGCCTTTTCCGTAATAAAGACGCATGATATCTCCTGCAATTATTTTATATGGGTCTATCACCATTTCATTACTCTTTATTTTCATGTCTTTCTTCATCTTTTTTACCTCTTCTCCACTTTTCAAATTTTTCAATAAAGGGATGATTCGGCTTGTTTTCCTTTAGCCATTCGTGAGCTGAAAGATTAACAAGAGTTAAATGCTTTTTTCCCAGTATTTTTGTTTTTAGCACATCCTCATCACGTGCATTATATGCATAAGGATAATTTCTGCAATGATAACTCCATACTTTGTGAGCATCATCCCTTGATAACCAAAAAACTTCCATCAAATAATTTACTGCTAATTCTGTCACTGTGATTTTATTTTTCATTTTGCACCTTGACGTAATTCAGGAATCTTATAGTATGTTTTTTTGTCTTTCTTTTCATGATGTCTTAATCTGTAATTATAAGCAGTGTGTTTCACCGTAAATAACCACTGACAATTATCACAGGCAGCAATCATTTCCTTTTCATTAAACCATGCAAGTTTTTTAAACTTCTTAAAACATTTAGGACATAAAAATACTGGATAAATATCGTTCATTTTTCCTCCTTTTCCTGTATCTTTATAAATTTCAAACAGTTATTGGTAACTAAATAAATTTGAAGAATTAAATAAGACCAAACTTCAAACACCCAGTCTTGCCTATATTTATTCCATGATTTAAAAACAATTTGTTTATCTTCTTTTAAATTCTCAATTACATGAAGCCTTTTGTTTTGGGGATTGTTTTTATTGTAATAAATTTGCAAAATGTCACCACGTTTTAAACTTTCAATTTTATTTGATATTTTCATTTTTCAATTTCCCCCATATAACAATATTTTTACCAGACATTTTAAGTTGTGTAGAAAATACCTGAAAACCACTTTTACGCGCTTTTGATTCAAGATATTTTATCCATCCGTGATAGTGTTTTACTGCATTTGAACCCCGTCCTTTCAGACAGCATGGAACAATAGAAAACGGGATTTTATTTTTTGCGGCAAACTCAATTATTTCATATGTAGCTTCATCGGGATGCATACCTACAATAAGATCAAAATCATCTTTTATTTTTGCGTCACCAGTAAACCAAAAAGATTGATAATTGATTTTTTTATGTGATCTGCCTTCAAAACGGCTTTTTTTTTCAATTGCAATAACATGTTTACCTTTATTTGCAAGTTTACGGGCGATATGGCCTTTACCCGAAGCAACTTCAATTATATTTTGGCATTTAGGAAATTGTCGTATGATAAACTGAGTATATATTTTAGCACGATTTATATCACCCATTATTTTATCTCCTATTGGGCCTACCGGGAATCGAACCCAGGTCAATCGGTTATGAGCCGACAGCTCTACCATTAAGCTATAGGCCCTTTAGATCATTCATTTC
>JABAHP010004712.1_pt2 | contig 57973 bp, 68 predicted proteins | sample 7062081 | NCBI WGS metagenome assembly JABAHP01 (sample SAMN14534357, study PRJNA622989) | marine sediment metagenome | biome: marine biome [ENVO:00000428]; feature: marine pelagic biome [ENVO:01000023]; material: deep marine sediment [ENVO:00002113] | place: India: Gulf of Kutch | collected...
AAGGTGCTCGGGATAAGCACCTACAAGGAATATGAGTAACCACTAATACCTGACCGCCGCTGGCCTGGGCCAGCGGCGGTTTTTTGTTTTCCTTTTCGCTCCTTTTTTTAGACAACCGATATTGCATGTGATACGATTTGCATTGATTCGGGCATTCGATCTGAAGAGGCAAATTCGGATGCCATAACTGGAGGCCTCTCTTGAGAACCATACTTACCGTCAATGCGGGAAGCTCATCGGTCCGGCTGGCAGCGTACTTCGAACATCCCTCCGGCCTGGAAAAGACTGCTTCATTGCATGATACCCCTTCGGATCCCGGAGGGCTACTCAGGACTTTTCTTGATGAAAATGGGATTCCCGGGATTAACGTTATTGCACATCGTATCGTGCACGGCGGAGAGGATCTGACCGCCTCCTGTATTATCGATCAGGAGGTGGAAAGCGAGATAAGAAAACTATTCCCGCTTGCCCCGCTTCACAATCCGGCAGCGATTGAATGGGTGTCTTCCTGCCGTGAGGTCTTTGGTCCTGATGTGCCGAACGTTGCCGTGTTCGACACGGCATTCTATGCCGGATTGCCGGAGGTAGCCAGGATCTATGCCCTGCCAGGAGACCTCTGCAGCAAATATGGAATCCGCCGTTATGGTTTTCACGGACTTGCGCACCGGGCAATGTGGGAGCGGCTCTGTACAGTTAATCCCCACATGAAAGACGGTCGCGCCATTTCGCTCCAGCTTGGCTCGGGCTGCTCCATTACGGCTGTAGACAGTGGGCAAGCGATGGATACCTCCATGGGCTTCTCTCCCGTAGAAGGGCTGGTTATGGCGACCAGATCGGGGAATGTCGATCCACGTGTTGTCACGTACCTTCAGCGAGAGGCGGGACTGAGTGTTGATGACTTTGAAGACCTGCTCAGCAGAGCTTCGGGGCTTCTTGGTGTGTCCGGTATAAGTGCGGACATGCGCGTGCTGCTTGGATCGGACAGTCACAATGCGAGTCTGGCCGTGGATCTCTACTGTTATCGGGCCAGGCAGTATACTGGGGCTTATATGGCGGCTCTCGGCGGCTGCGATGCCTTGGTCTTTGGAGGCGGTGTTGGAGAGAACTCCCCAGTGGTCCGAAAGCACATCCTGTCGGGCATGCAGTGGTGCGGCATAGAGCTTGACGATGGGGCGAACGATGCCACCATGGGTAGGGAAGGGTGTATCAGTGCGTCCGGAAGCAGGGTTGAGGTATGGGTGCTGCCCGTGGACGAGTCCGCAATTCTGGCCGGTGAAGCCCTCCGTGTTTTGAAAGAAAGCAGGGCCTGAAAAGCCCCGCACCCATTATTTCCTTTGCTCGCTGTACTTCCATTCCCAGTCCCTGATTTCCGGCATATCAATACCGTATTTTTCGATATACTGTCTGTGCTCTATCTTCCGGTTGCGCATTTCCTGTTTCACATAGGCAGCTCCGGGCGCGAGCTTCTCTACTCTGTCATAGACATCGGATACCAGATGGAAGCGGTCGAGGTCGTTCCGTACCACCATATCAAAGGGTGTGGTTGTGGTTCCCTCTTCCTTGTAGCCCCGGACATGGAGATTTTTGTGGTTCGTGCGACGGTAGGTCAGCCGGTGAATGAGCCAGGGATATCCGTGATAAGCAAAGATGATAGGTTTATCCCTGGTAAACAGCGCGTCGAAATCCCTGTCCGAAAGGCCGTGAGGATGTTCCTCTTCCGGCTGCAGGGTCATCAGGTCCACGACATTTATTACGCGGACCTTCAGGTCCGGCGCGTTCTGACGTAACAGGTCAACAGCCGCAAGGGTCTCAAGGGTAGGGATATCTCCGGCGCATGCCATGACCACATCGGGCTCGGAGCCTTTGTCGTTGCTGGCCCATTCCCATATGCCGATACCTGTACTGCAGTGTTTGATGGCTGAAGCCATGTCGAGCCACTGCTGCTGTGACTGCTTGCCCGCAACAATTACATTGATGAAATCCCTGCTTCGCAGGCACTTGTCGGTGATGTACAGAAGGGTGTTGGCGTCAGGGGGCAGGTATACGCGTATTATATCCGCCTTTTTGTTCACCACATGGTCGATGAACCCCGGGTCCTGGTGGCTGAAACCGTTGTGGTCCTGGCGCCATACATGTGATGTAAGCAGATAGTTCAACGACGCTATGGGACGCCGCCAGGGAATCTCGTGCGCGGCAACCTTCAGCCATTTGGCGTGCTGGTTGAACATGCTGTCAACGATATGAATGAACGCTTCATAGCATGAGAACAGTCCGTGTCTTCCCGTCAGAAGGTATCCCTCCAACCATCCCTGGCAGGTATGCTCGCTGAGTATTTCCATGACCCGTCCCGATGCGGAGAGATGTTCGTCCTCAGCAATAGTGTCTTCAAGCCATGTCCTGTCGGTGACATCGAACAGAGCCCCCAGCCGGTTTGAGGCCGTTTCATCCGGCCCGAATATGCGGAAATTCCGTTCGGCGAGGTTCAGGTTCATAACGTCCTTCAGAAAACTTCCCATGACCCTCGTAGCCTCCACCTGAACCGCTCCCGGTTTGGGGACATCAACCGCGTAGTCCCGGAAATCAGGCATCCTCAGGGATTTCAGGAGCATTCCGCCGTTCGCATGGGGATTGGCGCTCATGCGCCGCTCCCCTTTTGGGGGCAGTTCACACAGTTCAGTCATCAGCGTTCCGTTCTCGTCGAAGAGCTCTTCGGGCCTGTAGCTCATGAGCCATTCTTCGAGCAATCTGATATGCCCGGTCTTCTCCTCCATGTCTGAGAAGGGCACCTGATGTGAGCGCCAGAAATCCTCGGTCTTTTTTCCGTCAACCGTCTTCGGGCCGGTCCATCCTTTGGGGCTACGCAGAATGAGCATCGGCCAGGTCGGCCGTTCGGTATTTCCGTTTGTCCTTGCTCTTTCCTGAATGTTCCTGATCTCGCCAATGGCAGCCTCAAGTGTTTCCGCCATACGCTGATGCATCTTGCCGGGGTCGGACCCCTCGACAAAATAGGGTTTGTGTCCGTAGCCGGTAAAAAGATTTTCCAGTTCCTGGTGAGGGATTCGGGCAAGGACCGTGGGATTGGCTATCTTGTACCCGTTGAGATGCAGAATGGGAAGCACAGCGCCGTCGGTCACGGGGTTCAGGAACTTGTTCGAATGCCATGCCGTGGCAAGGGGGCCTGTCTCTGCCTCACCATCGCCCACCACACATGCGGCTATCAGGTCCGGGTTATCGAAGACCGCACCGTACGCATGCGAGATCGAGTAGCCAAGCTCCCCTCCTTCATGTATGGAACCCGGCGTTTCCGGCGCCACATGGCTGGGGATGCCGCCCGGGAAGGAGAACTGTTTGAAAAGCTTTTTCATGCCTCTCTCGTCCTGTGATATATGTGGGTAAACTTCACTGTATGTGCCTTCCAGGTAAGCGTTCGCCACGAGGCCCGGACCGCCATGTCCGGGACCGGTGATATAGAGCATGTTAAGGTCGTATTTCCTTATCAGGCGGTTCAGGTGGACATAGATGAAATTCAAGCCCGGCGTAGTGCCCCAGTGGCCGAGCAGCCTTGGCTTTATATGTTCCCGTTTGAGCGGTTCCCTCAGAAGCGGATTATCGTAAAGATATATCTGACCCACCGAGAGATAATTTGCTGCTCTCCAGTAGGCGTGGATCAGTTCCAGCTCTTTTTCCGTGAGCCTTTCTTCGCTTTTGGTGGCTACTTCAGGCATTGCGTCCTCCTGTAACGAGACAGCTTCTTGAGATGTGCGATACGTGCTGTATTTTCAAACGTAGCAATGAAGGTCCGGCTTGTCAATAGAATCCAATGATAAATCACGAATGATATCCCAAAGCCCTTGACACGACACGCCTGAGGCCATATAATGTGCATATGCACAGGAGGTGTCTGTAAAGTGTCACCAAGGCTCAAGAAGCCCAGACGTTGTGAGTGTCTGGTCAAAGGAAAGGCATTCAAGCCCACCGGCGTATCGCTTGCCAGGATAGAAAAGGTTGTCATCTATCTGGACGAACTCGAGGCCCTGAAGCTTTGCNNCGGAAAGCGAATGGGCGTCTCGCGCGGAACGGTTCAGCGAATACTGGCAAGCGCCCGGATGAAGGTAGCCGACGCACTCTCGGGCTGCAAGGCCCTTGTCCTTGAGGACGTCATTTGCAAGAATCCCCCGAAAAAATAGTCCGTGTAAGGGCGTTATCTGAGACAGAGATGGAGGAAATAGATCATGAAAATATGTTTTCCCGTTGCCGAAGCAAAGGGGCTTGAAAGCCAGGTGTACGGACACTTCGGTTCCGCCCCTGCGTTCGTGCTCGTGGATACCGAGACCGGAGACGTCCGCGACCTGGTCAATGCGGACGCACAGCATGAACACGGACAATGCAGTCCCCTGAAGGCACTCAGCGGAGAGCAGGTCGACGCCGTGGTGGTCGGCGGCATCGGCCGCGGTGCGCTGGGGAAGCTCAACGCCTCGGGCGTCAAGGTGTTCAGGGGTCCCGGCGAGCCGGTCTCGAAATGCCTTGAACTGTTTAAAAGCGGCGGTCTTCAGGAGTTCAGTCCCATGCTCGTTTGCGGTGGACACGGCTCGGGCGGCGGCTGCTCACACCACTAGGAACTAAGGAGGGCAGCATGTCCCAGAAAGACGATATAACCCTGGTGCGGGGTATCGGGTTTGTGGCCGGGATACTCAGGAGCCAGCAGAACGACCCCCTGTGCCGCAAATGCAAGTCATACCGTGTGACCACCGAGCGGGCGAAGAAGGCCCTTGAGGCCATGCCCGAGATGCCCGAAGGGTCAGAGTTCGGTAAAATGCTCTCCGATGCCCGCTCGTTCATCTCCTCGCTTGAGCTGATCGAAGAGCCGGTGCCCCAGCGCAAGGTGGGCGCCTGCAACTTTCCGGACAAAAAATGCGCGGTCAAGCACGCGTACAAGGTCTTCAAAGAACTCGTACCGGAAGATTAATCAATAAGCATAAGGAGTCATATCATGCAGAACAAAAAATTCGTTTTTCTCATTACCGCTGCCCAGGAACGTCCCGACGTGGTCGCCGGGGCGTTCCAGCTTGCAGTGAATATGATGGCGTTCGATGTTGAACTGGACTTCTTCCTTATGGACAAGGGTGTCGAGTTCGCCAAGAAGGGATTTGCCGAAACCCTGAAGCAAAATCCCGACGAGTTTTCCCCGGCCCATGAGTTGATAAGAACGCCGCTCACTGAGGATTTCGGCGCCAAGTTCTACATATGCGCCTCCTGTGTGAAGGCTCATGGCATAGATAAGGCCGAACTTATCCCGAACGCCGAGGTAAAGCCCGGCTCCTATCTGGGCGAGATGCTCCTGGAGCGGCAATGCCTCACCTTCTAGCACGTGCGCGGCATTTTTTCCCTCTCCGTTAGAAACCTCAGGCGAAGGCCGGTCCGCACCGCTGCCGCCGCCCTGGGGATAGCCGTGCTGTCTGCGACGGCGCTCCTGCTGAGTGCGCTTGCTATATCGGTCCACCAGAGTATTGATCGCGGTTCAGAACGCCTTGGGGCGGATGCCGTTGCCGTGGAACGGGGCTCAGGAGTAGCGTACGATGCCGAGACCATGCTGCTTTCGGGCCGTCCGACCTACCAGCTCATGGATGCTGTCGCCGTAGATCTCATCCTGGCTCATCCTGACGTGGTGGAGACCGCAGGTCAGCTCTTTATCGTATCGAGCCAGCTTTCATGCTGCACGGTTGGAGACACGCTCCTGATAGGTTTCGACCCGGATACCGATTTCACTGTGCGCCCCTGGCTAGGTACAACACTTGACCGTCCCCTGGAGCCCAATGAGATCATCGCCGGGGCCAATATCCTCAATGAGCCCGGCGGGAGGCTTACCTTCTATGGTACGCTCTTTCGTGTTGCGGCCAAGCTCGACCGCACCGGCCTGCCGTCAATGGACAATGCCGTTTTCATTCCCATGAAGGGCGCGCGCCGGATGATAGCGGACTCGGCGACCAAAGGCGAGGCAGCGCTGGATATCCCGCCAGGAAAGATATCCGCCGTGATGATCAAGTTCAGAGAGGGTGTGAACCAGGAGCGCTCGGCCATACGGGTTGAGTTCGACAACCCGGAGTACGAGCTCGTTCTTGCCGCGCAGGCCATGCGCGCCGTGCGTGAGACCATGAGCGTGCCCATGCGATCCATTGCCGCAGCAGGGGCCTTTCAGTGGGTGGCTGTCCTGTTCATGGTAGGGGTGTTATTCACGCTTTCCATCAATGAGCGACGGCGTGAGGCGGGTATCATGCGTGCTGTTGGCGCAAAGCGCTTCCACTTATTCCGGATGTTCCTGTACGAGGGGCTGCTGACCGCGGCCATGGGAGGTATTCTGGGCTCGGTGCTCGGGGTCTTCGCCCTCTACCTGTTAGCGGATTTTCTCCGTGTGGCAATGGGCGGCGGATTCCTGATGCCAGGCCCGTGGGTGCTCATGGTGCTTGCCCTGGGGGCCATCATGTTTTCGTTGCTGGCGGGATTGCTTGCCGTAGTGTATCCTGCCCGGAGGGCATCCCGCCATTCTCCACAATCAGCTGTAAGGTCTTGAATTAAAAACAATATCATGGGCTTCACAATCCTTCCATCCTTTGCTACAATGGGGCTGAGAGCAGGGAATTTACCCTGTGGGGCTGTGCCCCGATTAAAGGAAGAATTCTTCTGGAAAGGAGGAATCGGTCATGGCTGCTACAAGCAAGGATAAGAGTAAGGAAGAGGCCAGGGAAATGGAGCCGTACCATGGCGGCCGTTTGATGCATTCCATGTTCGAGGATATGGAGCGCATGTTCGACCGCTACTTCCGTGGCCTTGGACCTTCATGGCTTCCAAGGGTGCGTTTCCCGGAGGAGATCGAGGTTCCGCGTTTTGATGCAGACATCTACGACGACGGCAAGAACATCATTCTGAAGGCTGAACTGCCCGGAATCCCCAAGGAGAATGTTGATATCGATATCTCCGAGGATACCATTACCGTTGCCGGCGAGAAGGAGAAGGAAGAGAAGGTAGAGAAAAAGGACTACTACCGCCTCGAGCGCTCACACGGTTCATTTACCCGTACATTCTCGCTTCCGGCGCATATCAGGCCCGATGAGGCCAAGGCGACCTACAAGAATGGCATCCTTGAGGTCAAGGCTCCCAAGAAGGAAGGCGCGAAGAAGATCAAGGTGAAAGTGGAATAGCACTGACTTCTACGGTCAGGAGCGGCCGTAACAGCCCCCGCCGCGATTGGAGCCACGGCGGGGGTTTTGTTTTTAGGAATGGTCTTGCAGCATATGAGCACATGAGGAGATTGATCCGTTTATCAGTCCCTGTTTCTGGCCTCCCTGATCTTGTCAGCCGCGCTTTCGACACCGAGCTTGATCCCTTCCCATAACTCGTCAGCGGCCCCGAGCAGTTTTTCGACCATTGCCTCTGCGTCATCTATGTGCGCGCGCATCTCGCCTACCTTTTCTTCGAGCTTCCGCTTTGCCTCCCCCTCGGCCTGCTTCGTTTTCTGCTCAAGTTCGTCGAGCTCGCTGTTCCACTCGTCCAACTGCTGCTTTATTTTCTCGATATACTCGTCCCTTTTGCTCATGTTACCTCCTTTCCGTCCGATTAGCCCCAGTATAGCAGGATATGTATATGATGCAAGTGCAGCGGCGTGTTACAATAGACCATGCCCGAGAAAAACCAGCTGTATAAGGCTCTGAAAAGCCTTTCAGAGGACATACGCGTGCTTGTTGAGCTGTCCTCCCAGGTGACTGACGAGTCGTGGGAGAAAATGGTTGAGGTCGTCAAGGGAGAGATGCGCGAAGACCTGCTCGGCCAGGCCGATGCAGGCGGCGATACCGAAAACCAGGTCTTCCTGCTCCTGGTCTCCGAGATCTACGACCAGCTCGACATGCTCCTGAGCCGACTGCGCCGTTCGCAGGAGAGCCTGAAGCAGCTGGCCACCCGCGACACGCTGACCGGCCTCTATAACAGGAACTACTTCAATGAGACCATTGTACGAGACATTCAGAAGGCAAAGCGCTATCACGAGAAGCTTTCTTTCGTCATTCTGGACATCGACAACTTCAAGGCCATCAACGACACCTACGGCCACCTGCACGGCGACGGCGTTATCAGGATATGCGCCGACCTGCTGCGTGGGGCGGTGCGCAGGTCGGATTTCCTCTGCCGCTTTGGAGGAGACGAGTTTATCATCGTCACTCCGATGCATGATTGCCGTTCAAATGAACAGCTCATCCAGAGGATAGAGGAGGCAATGGACACCTGGAACCGGGAGTACTCGACCTTTGACTATACCCTCTCAATGAGCCTTGGCTGTGCGGTCTGGAGTGAGGAGAGGGACGTTCTGGACGTTCTGCACGAGGCCGACCAGAACATGTACACCATGAAGCAGGAGAAACGGGAGAAGGGGTAATAACATAGTTTTCCCTGCATGCCTTTGACTTCCCCCTGAACCTTCCTTGAGCTTTCATGAAATCTTGACGAACATCCCTCATGTCGATATAATCCGGAACAGAAGAGGGACTGAAAGAAAGGGGGACCTATTATGTACCGGATTAAAATCTGCACCGTTACGTTCTTTATATTTTTTCTGGGCACGTTCTCCGTTGCCTCGGCAGCAGGAATGAAAGTTGAACAGTTCCTGTTACTCGATAAAACCTCTGCCGAAAGAGAGGACGGGAACTCTCCCGCCGCTTATTATCTGAGGGCGGTTTTTGATACGTACCAGATGCTCAACGTTGAAAGGACAAGCCGAAGGGAACCTTTATTGTATTGTGTTCCCAGAGGCGAGGTTATTGATTATCCGAGACTGAGGCAGATTGTCTATGACCAGCTCAGGAAGGACAGGGCTCTGATGTCTGCTGATTCATATAAGCACTATGCCGGGAACGCTGATTTTGCGCTTATCGTTCTGTTCGCCATGAAAAGCAGATTTCCCTGTTAGGCTTTTTCTCTGGGCTCTTGTGCCTGTTACACATATTGAACGCCTGTAGTTCAGTATCCATCTGCTGTCAAGCTCCGGACTCTGAAGTGTTCCATCGTTGTATCTGCAAGTAATTCACCGTTGAACGACTAGCCTGTACATGGATGAGAAAATTATCAAGTATTGAAGGCCGATACAGGATATTTGCTCATGGAACTTCAATCGTTTTAAGTCTGAATGCAATCAAAGTAAAAGAAAAAGAAAAGAAGCAAGCATGAAAGATGTGCTATTATGAAATGCGAGAAAGAGCATGATGCCAAGACAAAGTAGCTGGAAGCCCAGGAGAGTTACTCTTTCAGGATTTGAATGCCCGAAGAAAAAAGCCAGCCCTGTTCTTGCATCAATTTCATGTGTGTAATCGCTCGTAATAATCTAATCGAATGGGGAAGTAAGATGAAGGAACTGAAAATGAGACTGTTGATATTGGCCGTACTGCTGATTTGCTCGTTGATTGTAGCACCCTGTTATGCTGAAGAAACGAATTTGCCGGAGGCCCCTCTGGCAGGAGTAGGCCCCGAAATGCCTGGCACGGTGCAGGGAGCGGGGACCGTTTTCGAGATAACGGACAGTGATTACCTGAATATCACGATCACAAGCACTGTGCCCGTATCGCTCTGGGCTCTGTCCGAGCTAAAAATAATAAAGATCGATATCGCTCCTGCAGCCCAGCCATGCTCGACCCTGCTGTCTGTCAGTGGCTTCGAACCCGGCAAGGTCTACTATACGTATCTGGACGGACTGGCGGAAAAGGTGCCCGCTACTGCAGACGCCACGGGTACGCTGTCATTTAACATCGACCTGACAGACATGCATATGGTGACCATTATGCCCGAACCCTCAACAATCGTCCTTCGCACCTTGCCGTACTATCCGGGTGGCGACTGCGATACGGTCGGCGTATGGGACAACGACACCCTGACCTGCACGCTTACGCAGGATGTTGCTGATGCAATATCTATATCGGGTGACGGCATTACGCTCGATGGGGCGGGCCATACCATCATTACCCCCACTTATTACGGGATCAATGCGTATCGCAAGGAAAACCTCACCATCAAGAACGTAATCATAAACAGCACGGGTGCGGGAGTTGTCCTTGACTACGGATCAAATCAAACGATACAGGACGTCACGATTAACGCGGAGGGCTCAGGCATATCTCTGAAGGGGCCCAAGGGTAATAATACAGTCGCGAGAAATACGGTCAATACAGGGCGGGGTGGAATCACTGTCTGGCAAGCTACAGATGGATGCACTGTCATAGACAGCAACCTTGTCGACGGGCCCCATGAATTTAGTTACTATCATACTTTCACAGGTATTTGGGCTGCATATACATGTGCTGACGTCACGAACAATGTTTTCGCGGGATATGGTATGGGAATACATTTACGGGGCAAGGCCGACAGCGTCGAGTCTTACCGCGTCGAGAACAACCTGCTAACAGAGAACCGTTGGGGCATTTATGCATGGGGGGATATCGACGAGAGTATCATCAGGTATAACACCTTAGAAGACAACCTGTGGCAAGGATACTATGGCGGCGCGCTTACCAATAGCACCGTTGAGACGAATAATTTTATCGACAATGGGCATAGCATGTTTCTCCTGTACGATGCCTATGAGCATGTCGTGGGCGATAATTATTTCAGCGAATACGATACGCCCGCAGAGGGATGCGACGACATAAAGGGATCAATCGATAATGAACCGGATGGATATTGCGATTCTCCCTATGAGGTCCCCGCGCTTAACGATAATTTCGGGAATGCCGGGCAGTCCTTTATGGATATGACTCCCCGTACCATGCCTGTCCCCGGGGCTTTGCCAGGGTGGTTCAACGATCCGCCCACGGCAGACGCCGGCGCTGACTTCAACGCAGAATGTACCTCGCCCTCCGGGGCCGTGGTAGCGCTGGACGGCTCGGGCTCCTCCGACCCAGATGGCGACACACTTACCTATACCTGGACCGCAGCTGACAGCACCGTCATCGCCAACGGAGCGACGGCTTCAGTCTCCCTCGGCTTTGGCGCACATGTGATAACCCTCACCGTGGATGACGGCAACGGCGGGACATCTTCCGACAGCGTGACGGTCACCGTGGCCGATACCACTGCTCCTGTTATCACCATCACGGGCGTCACGGACGGGGCTTCTTATGAGTTTGGCCTCGTGCCGGGTGCGGGCTACGAGGTGAGCGATGTCTGTTCCACGACGATCCAGGCCACCGACAGCCTTATCGGTGGCGACGGCCTCGGGCTCGGCCTGTTCACCTATTCGGTGACGGCCACTGACGAGTCCGGCAATACTGCCACCGGGAGCGCGGGCTATGAGGTTATAGCCACCCAAGCCGGCACGACCCAGTATATCAATGACCTCGTGGCCTCCGGCACTATCCCCGCCAATACGGGAAATAATCTCCTGAACATGCTCAACAATGCAGAGCTTGGCGGTCTTATGAACCGCCTGGAGGCGCTGTATAACCACCTAACGGCACCCGGTCAGGCCGAGGAAGACCAGATACCCCTGGAAGTGGTAGATACCCTGGTCCATGCCGTACAGTACATGATAGACAATCCATAGAGCTTTAAGTTTGAAAGGCCCCCCTCATATGAGGGGGGCCTTTTATTTTTAAGCAGGGATCATGTCTGCCACAGGAGGTTCCGGGCGAAAAGCTTATATGGGCGTTAAACAGGAACAGGGGATGTTTACTCGGAATTCTCCTTTTTATGTTCCTCATTCGCTTCTCAAGCCAGTCCCTGCGTGTCATTCATGTCCTCATTGACAGCCTGTGTGGTTGGGAGTACTCTTTATTTTTTAAAAGGATAAATCCGACCAAAGAGGTGGTGTCATGGCAAAGCAAAAGAAGATCAGGATGGCTCTGGTGATAGCCCTTTCCTTTGTGTCCCTTTCGGTCATAGCGACCTGCGGAGGCGATGGCGGGGGCGGGGGAGGATTTATGGGTAAGGCCTATTACTTTTTCGCTGGCAACGACGGGATTCATGGAGACGAGCTTTGGAAGACGGACGGCACGGAGGCCGATACGGTGATGGTGGCTAATATAAATGCCAACGACCCGGACGGTTCCTACCCATGGTTCTTTGTAGAGTACAACGGGCTTCTGTATTTCAGGGCCGACGACGGTGTCCACGGCGATGAACCCTGGAAGACTGATGGCACGGAATCCAATACGGTAATGATAGCCAATATAAATGGCAACGACCCGGACGGTTCAGGCCCGGCGTATTTTACCGAATATAACGGGCTCCTGTTCTTCAGCGCTAACGACGGTGTTTATGGCGCGGAGCTGTGGGCCACGGACGGCACTCCTGGCAACACCGTGATGATAGCCAACATAAACACGAACGACCCAAGTGGTTCATACCCTCAGGACTTTGCCGAATACAATGGCCTTCTTTACTTCAGCGCCAACGACGGGATCCATGGATACGAACTCTGGAAGACAGATGGTACGGCACCTAATACGGTGANNGTACGGCACCTAATACGGTGATGGTGGCCAATATCAATGGCAACGATCCGAGCGGTTCATCCCCCGGTGACCTTGTTGAATACAACGGGCTCCTGTATTTCAGGGCCACCGACGGGATCCATGGATACGAACTCTGGAGGACGGACGGCACGGTGCCCAATACGGTGATGGTGGCCAATATAAACGGAAACGATCCTAGCGGTTCATTCCCAAGGAATTTTACCGAATACAATGGACTTCTGTACTTCAGCGCCAACGATGGGATCCATGGCGATGAGCTGTGGGCCACCGACGGTACGCCCGGAAATGCCGTGATGATAGCCAATATAAACGCCAGCGATCCAAGTGGTTCATACCCGTGGGATCTTACCGTATACAACGGGCTCCTGTACTTCAGCGCCAACGACGGTGTTCATGGCGCTGAGCTCTGGAAGACTGACGGAACGATGGCCAACACCGTGATGGCGGTCGATATTAATGACGGCCCCGACGGTTCGTCCCCCTGGGATATACAGGTGAAGAACGGAAAGATGTATTTCTGCGCGGACTCTCCCGGGTATGGCTTTGAAATCTGGGAGAGCGACGGCACTCCGGCAGGGACCGTTATGGTGAAAGATATAAATCCGGGGACAGATGACGGGTGCTTAACGCCCTGACTTAGTCAGACAAAACGCATGAAGGGGGAGCGGTTATCCCGCTCCCCCTTCATGCGTAGATACCAGAGAAATGTTTCTTACTAGGAAGTGAAGAGCAACAGCTCAATATCCTTACACCCATATAAATTTGCTGAAGAGTTTCTCAATAAGGGTTAACAGTCGTTTGGCCTCTTATATCCCCCTCTGACTTCTCTCTTCCCTTTTTCTCATCTCAAGTCGCATCTCGCGGCGGGCTATGGCTTCATGATTGCGACGGCGCTCCTCGGAGGTTTCGGGGATGAGCGGGGGCACGGGGGTTGGCCTTCCGACCTTGTCCAGGGCCACGAAGGTCAGGTACGCAGAGGCCGTGTGCCGGACCTCTCCGGAGATGACGTTCTCAGCCTCCACGCGCACGCCTATTTCCATGGACGTGGTCCCTGCCATGTTCATGCTGGCCCGCAGGAACAGAAGGTCCCCCACATAAACAGGGCTGTGGAAGCTCAGGCTGTCGATGGAAGCGGTGACCGCGTTGCGGCGCGCATGGCGGCTGGCCACCACCGCAGCGGCGGTATCGATGAGCTTTACGATGGCGCCGCCGTGGACGTTCCCGGCGGGGTTTGCGTCCTGGGGCTGCATCACCTGTGCTATGGTTAGGCTGGTCTCTGCTACAGTCTTTCCCTGCATGACACCTCCTTTACTGGACAGCTTCGGATAATCACAGTCTATCAGAAAAAAGCCGGAGAGCCATTACCTGCCCCGTCCGCCCGGTGGCTTTGACCTGTGTGCTAATATATAATTTACTCTATGTGCAAGTCGAATAAGGCAAAAGTTACGTGAAGAATATATCCATACTCGGTTCCACAGGCTCCATCGGCCAGAGCACCCTCAGTGTGGTGGCGGATTATCCCGACCGCTTCCGCGTGGTGGCACTTACGGCCCACCGCAACTCCGACCTTCTGCTGGAGCAGATAGAGCGGTTTACCCCGAAGCTGGTAGCCGTTACCGATCCGGAATGCGCCGCCCGCGTGCGCGCAAAGGCAGATATGGAGATAGTCGAGGGCGAGATGGGTCTCATGGAGGTGGCCGTGTTTCACGAAGCGGACTTTGTAGTCTCGGCCATCGTCGGTGCCGCCGGGCTCAGGCCCACGCTTGAAGCCGTGAAGATGGGCAAAACGGTCGGGCTTGCCAACAAGGAGGCCCTTGTCGTTTCGGGTGAGTTGATGATGAGTGAGGCCCGCCGCACCGGGGCCCGCATCCTTCCGGTGGACAGCGAGCACAGTGCGGTGTTCCAGTGCATGGGCGGCTCCGCCGCCCGGGATATCAGGCGCCTGATACTCACCGCATCGGGGGGGCCGTTCCGGGGCCGCAGCGTGGCCGAGCTTGCGGACGTGAGCCTGGAGGATGCGCTGAACCACCCCAGCTGGTCCATGGGCCGGAAGATAACCATCGATTCCGCGACGCTCATGAACAAGGGGCTTGAGGTCATCGAGGCCCATTACCTGTTCGGCGTGCCGCCCGAACATATAGACGTGCTGGTGCATCCGCAGAGCATCATCCACTCCATGGTGGAGTTCCGTGACGGCTCGTCCATCGCGCAGCTCTCGGTGCCCGACATGCGGGGGGCCATCGCTTATGCCATGAGTTATCCCGACCGTCTCGACGGAGTGGTGCCAGCCCTGGACCTTGCCGCCATCGGTTCACTTACGTTCGAGGACCCCGACCCCGCGAGCTTCCCCTGTCTGGGCTATGCCTTCGACGCACTCAAGGCCGGAGGCACAATGCCCGCAGTACTCAATGCTGCCAACGAGGCCGCGGTCGAGGCCTTCCTTGATGGGGAGGCCGGTTTTACCGCCATCCCCGAAACCATTTACAAGACCATGCAGGCCCACGACCCCGTGCCCGCAAGCGACCTTGAAAGCGTCATGCAGGCGCATGAGTGGGCGTATGCGCACGCGCGGGGGCTTCTTGGGGCCTCAGTGAGGTAAAGACATATGACAATGTTGATAGCGGCTGTTGTTCGTTCTTCTTGGAATACTCATCTTCGTACACGAGCTGGGTCACTTCCTGTTCGCCAAGACACTTGGAGTGAAGGTGGAACGGTTCTCTCTGGGCTTCGGGCCGAAGATCGTGGGCTTTCAACGCGGCGAGACCGAGTACCGCATAAGCGTGTTCCCTCTTGGAGGTTATGTCAAGATGCTCGGCGAGAGCAACCTCGAAGAGGAGGTGGAGGCAGAGCCCCTGAGCGAGGAGGACAAGAAACGTGCCTTCAACCATCAGGCACTGTGGAAGCGCTCGCTCATCGTGCTGGCCGGACCGGGGTTCAATATCCTGTTTGCGGCACTGGTGTTTATGACCGTGTACATGGCCGGTATCCCTGTGCCTTATCCCGACATCGAAATGGTTCCAGAAGGGACTCCCGCATACGAGGCGGGGCTGGAGGAGGGCGACCGGGTGCTTGCCATCAAAGGTGAGAAGGTTGAGAGCTACCACGACGTTGATGCAGTAGTCCAGGAGAACGCCGGAACGCCACTTGAGTTTAAGGTAAAGCGTGGAGAACGCATACTGACGTTGACCGTAACCCCAGAGCTTGTTACCGGGCAGAATCTCTTCGGTGAGGAGGTCGAGGTGGGCTCCATCGGGGTCACAACGCGCATGCCCGCACTGGTGGGCGAGGTAGTGTCCGGCAAGCCCGCCGATGATGCCGGGCTTCAGGCTGGTGACCTGGTATTGGGGGTTGACGGACAGGAGATAAAGACCTGGGAGGACATGACCACCATTGTAAAGGAAAATCCCGGCACGCCGCTGCACTTCGTCGTCCTCAGGGACGAAGAACGTATCGAAACAGATATCACTCCCGAACCTGGTTACCTGCCCGGAAGTACCAGAAAAGTGGGCCTGATCGGCATCCGTTCCAGTCCGCCTGAGGAGGAAACGTTCATCAAACGCTATGGCCCGGTTGAGGCTACTGTGATGGGATTTCAGAAGACCGCTGACTACTCCGTGTTCACGGTAATGGCTCTTGTCAAGCTCATCCAGCGCGTCATTCCCGCCGAGAACCTCGGCGGACCTATTCTTATTTTTCAGGCTGCCGGAAAGACTGCTGAGCGAGGCCTCAGGGATTATGTCTTTTTCATGGCGGTAATCAGTATCAACCTTGGTATTATCAACCTTTTCCCTATCCCCATACTGGACGGCGGACTGCTCGTGTTCTTCGGACTGGAGGCCGTGCGCAGAAAGCCTCTTGAGGATCGCTCGATGCTGCTTGCCCAGAAGATAGGTTTGATCGTTATACTTGCGATCATGGCCCTTGCGTTCTATAACGATATCGTGAGAGTCGTGACGGGGAAGGGCATGCCGTGGTAAAGCCCGCCTCGATAAAGACGCAGCACTCGGCCGGAGGGGTCGTGTATCGCACTGCCGGAGAGAGCGGACTATCCGAGATAGCCATGATCATCCTCAGGGACGGCAGGGTCTGGGCCTTGCCGAAGGGGCTCATCGACGGAGGGGAGACACCTGAGCGTACCGCTGTCCGCGAGGTCCGGGAAGAGACCGGGCTTACGGCGGTCATCGAGGATGACCTGGGTGAATCATCTTATTGGTTCTTCATACGCGATGAAAACGTTAAATGCAGGAAGACCGTTCGCTATTTCCTGATGAAATACAAGAGCGGGAACACCGAGGACCATGACCGTGAGGTGGAAAGGGCTGAGTGGGTGCCTGCAGGAGAGGCACTGGCCCGTGCCACATACCGCGGGGACCGTGAGATCATCAAAAAAGCACTGGAGATGCTGGAGCATGTACGGTAAGGTGCTTGACTGGCAGGAACTGAAGCGCCGGGTGGACGAACATAAGGCAGCCGGACGGAAAGTCGTCTTCACCAATGGATGCTTCGATATCATCCATGCAGGACATATACGGTATCTTGCCGATGCCCACGCGCTGGGCGATGTGCTTGTGGTGGGACTTAACAGCGATTCCTCTGTAGGCGCTATCAAGCCTGGGCGGCCTGTAGTCCCCGAGTCCCAGAGAGCGGAGGTGCTTTCCGCACTGCAGATGGTCGATCACGTGACGCTCTTTGACCAGGAAACCCCCTATGAGCTGATCAGGCTGCTCATGCCCGACGTGCTGGTCAAGGGGGGTGACTGGAAACCACAGGATATTGTCGGCTCTGACCTGGTGAAGGATACCAGAAGCCTGCCGTTCGTTGAAGGGATATCCACCAGCGGGATAATCAGGCGTGCCTGTGAACTGGGGGGCTAGGGCTCCTGAAAGCCGCTGCTTTGCGCCCCATGCTGTACCAGTATCTGAACGGCGTCTTCGGTCCGCGAGGGTGGCAGTTCGAGGATGAGGTCCAGGGGGGTTTTCCCCTCATTGTCCCTCGCGTTGACCTCGGCCCCTTTTTCTATCAGATACCCGATCAGTTCTGCTGAGGGCCTTATCTGCATGGCGGCCAGGTGAAGGGGGGTTCTTCCCTCGTTGTTTGTGCCGTTGATGTCCGCACCCTTCTCAAGACAGGTATCAATAAGCCATTTCAAATCACCTAGCGTGGCGGCATGTAATATGCTGTTCCCCTGGAGGTTTTTGGCCAGCACGTCTGCATTGTTCTGTACGAGCATCCGGGCCAGTTCATCACAGGTAATGCAAGTGCGATGGCCTGCTCTTTCAGCCGTCAGCAGCAAAAGGGTGTTGCCATCGTTGTCCTTTCTGTCCACGTGCGCTCCATATCTAAGGAGGACTTCGGCCATTGCGGCGTCTTTCGCATGATGCAGGGCGGTCTGTCCCATATCATCCGCCAATGAGTGATCGGCTCCGTTTGCAAGCAGGAACTCTGCCATTTCGGATTCACCCCTGGCGGCTGCCTCAAGGAGTGCGGTATGTCCTGCAGGATCGGTGCGGTTGATGTCCGCCCTGGCTGCAATAAGCATATGCAGGATATCTTCGTTCCCTGTCCGGGCGGCATAAATGATAGGAGGGGTGGCTCCAAGATCGGGATTCGCACCGCTGTCGAGCAGGGCCAGCACCGCTGAATCGTACCCTTTCGTGACCGCCAGACAAAGGGGGGTGTTGCCATCGTCGTCCAGCGGATCAATGTCTGACCCATGCTGCACAAGGCTATAGATGCTGGAATCACTTCCACGGGTTGCGGCCATATGGAGGGCAGTACGTTCAGTACGGTACGTTCTGGCGTTTACGTCGGCCTCGTTTTTGAGAAGCAGCTCAACAACAGTAGCTTTTCCGGAAAAGGAGGCGCTTATCAGAGCGGTTGAGCCGTCTTCGGCGCGGATGTTCGGGGACGCTCCCGCTTCAAGTAATACCCTAACGAATTTGATCTGTCCCCTCTGGGCGGCAAGATGCAGAGGTGTCTTTCCATTGCTGTTCTGTGCATTGGGATCTGCGCCTCGCGCAAGCAGTAATCTGAGCACATTCATATGTCCTTTATAAGTGGCGTCATAGGGGAGGGTACGATATTCACCGCCCTTCAGGGGGACCTTTGTGTTAGGGTCAATTCCTTTCTTCAGGAGGGCAGATACCTTCCGGTGGTCACCCTCCCAGACTGCGTAAAAAAGTTCCCGGGCAGATTCGACCTCGGGTACACTCCACTGCTCTTCTCCTGAGTAATCCTCCAGTCCTTCCTCCTGGAGTTCATCAAAGCTTTTTATTGAAGATGCGGGGTCTGTGAGGACGAAAAGAAAAAGAACCGTTAACACAAGCGTAGCTAAACGGATAACAGTACAGCGGCTTTTGAGGTACATTTTGTTCATGGCAGCTCAAATGAAATTTGCCTGTTCATTTTCCCGTTTGCTGTCTCCCGCCAGCCGTGAGACATAATATAATGAAACCTTATGTGAAATCAATAAATTGTTATTTTATGAGAGCCCGTATCCCAATACGGGCAACATGCTCAGGTTGACAGTGTTCCATGGAACGTTTACCGTAGTATTATGGTCAATCCATCATTATCACTCAAGCGTGAAAGCAGGTCTGAACTCTTTTTTGCGCACCAGCCCATGGGGATGATACGATATTGACAGCTTCCCCTCTTGTCGTACCGCTTTAGCTTCCCACCCTTGTTGCACTAAAATATAAGGATGTCCTTTAAACGATCCATCGAACCTCTGAGGTTCTTGGGGGAAGATCTTCCCGGGAGGATTTATACTCTCTCCGGGTCTTCACTGGCTCTGATGCTCGCCCTGCGCGGCAAGGCTTTCGCGGCGGTTGATGCCGAAGAGGAGGACGCCCGCAAACTGCATCGGGACATTCTGTTCTATCTCCAGGTGCTTGGAGAGCAGAAAAAGGGTGTATCCCTGCTTGAGCCGCCTGACGACCGTGAGGAGGCGGGCCGCCGGGCGCTGGTCTCGATGGAGCTGGCGGGGCGCTCCCGGTCGCTTGTGACATCCACTGGGGTCTTTGGTCGTCCGCTCTGGCGTCCGGCAGAGCTTGAACAGAGTGTGCTTACCCTGTTTCCCGGAATGGAGACCGAGCGCGATAAGTTAGAGCAGGCCCTCATCGACCTTGGCTATTTCCGCGTTTCCCTGGTCACCGAACCGGGGCAGTACAGCCAGAGGGGATTCATCCTCGATGCCTATTCCACTGCCGGAGGCCAGCCGGTGCGCATTGAGTTCTTCGGTGACGAGATAGAGAACCTCAGGACCTTCGATGTCGAGACCCAGCGCTCGGCTGAGCATCTGGACGAGGCCCGGATACTGCCTGCCGCGGAGCCGGACGAGGGTGTCTGGCCTACCGCGTTGCTTGAGGAACGGCAGGTCTTTTTTACTGAGGAGGCAGCGCAGGTATCGCCTCTCCCGGAGGGATCAGTGACCTGCTCACGCTATTCCATGGAGGGAGAGGGTGTCAGCGCCGGACTCATGAGCTTCAGCGGCAGGGGTATCCTTCCCACGGAGCGCAAGGACATCAACGAGTTCGCGGATGCCGTGAAATCCATCAGCAGACAGGAGCGGGTGGCCATCGTGGCCTCTTCGCGTGGACAGGCGGAGCGTCTGAAGGAGGTGTTCATGGACCGCGACGCCATCTGCCCGATGCTTGACCCCGGACGAATCGCCTCTTATGAAGGAATGCTTTCGGTGAGTGTGGGACCGCTTTCTGCGGGAATCTATCTTCCGGGCCTTCTGATACTGACCGAAAAGGAAATATTCGGCGGACGGCCTGCGTACCGTCCCATGAAAAAATCGAAGGTTGCCGGATTGCTTTCAAGCCTTGAGGACATCGAGGTGGGCGACTTCATTGTGCATACCGACCGTGGGGTCGGACGGTTTCAGGGACTGGTCCACCAGAATGTGGAGGGTCATGAGTACGACATGCTGTCCCTCGAATACGCTGGAGGGGACCGCTTGTATCTGCCGGTGCATTCCATTGACCGTATACGTAAATTCCACGCTGAAGAGGGGGTCCGTCCGAAGCTTGACGCGCTGAGTTCGCGGCGGTGGCAGAATACCAAGGAGCGGGTCAGAAAGAAGATACACGATCTTGCCTACAAACTGCTGAAGCTCTATGCCGAGCGGGAGGTCTCGAAGGGTACGGCATATTCCCCGGATACCGAGATGCACCGCGAGTTCGAAAGCTTCTTCCCGTATGAGGAGACCCCTGACCAGATTCGGGCCGTACAGGAGATAAAGCAGGACATGGAAAGCCCCCTGCCCATGGATCGGCTATTGTGCGGTGACGTGGGCTACGGCAAGACCGAGGTCGCCATGCGCGCGGCCTTCAAGGCGGTCAACGACGGCAGGCAGGTGGCGGTGCTTACCCCGACTACGCTGTTATGCGAACAGCACCACCGGATATTTAGAAAACGTTTTTCGGCTTTTCCCGTGACCATCGGGAGTATGAGCCGTTTCAGAAGCGCTGCCGAGCGGAAACAGGTGCTTTCGGACCTGAAGCGCGGCAAGGTGGATATCGTTATCGCTACGCATTCGCTGCTGCGGCGCGATATCGAGTTTGCCAATCTGGGCCTTCTCGTCGTGGACGAGGAACACCGCTTCGGCGTGAAGCAGAAGGAACGAATGAAAGAGCTCAAGCGCGGCGTCGATGTGCTGGCAATGAGCGCCACTCCCATTCCCCGGACGCTCCAGATGTCTCTAAGCGGCATCCGCACCATGAGCCTCATAGAAACCCCGCCCGAGGAGCGGCTGGCTGTCAAGGTCACAGTCTCCTCGTTTCAGGAGGGGCTCATTCACGAGGCCATCGAGCGGGAGCTTTCACGAGGGGGACAGGTCTTCTTTGTACATAACCGCATACAGGACATCGCCAAGATAAAGCACAAGCTTGAAAGTATCGTACCGCTCGCACGGATAGTGGTCGGCCACGGACAGATGAAGGAGCGGGAGCTGGAAAAGGCAATGATTGCCTTTCTCAATGGTGAGGCCGATATCCTGCTGGCGACCGCCATCATCGGCTCGGGCATCGATATCCCCACCGCGAACACTATAATCGTGAACCTTGCCGACCGCATGGGGCTTGCCGACCTCTACCAGCTCAAGGGCAGGGTGGGGAGAAGCAACGTGAAGGCATATGCCTATTTCCTGGTTCCCATGAACGAGATGTCCATGACCGACGAGGCGCGAAAGCGTCTTCAGGCAGTGCAGGAGATGAGCTACATGGGTGCGGGATTCAGGCTTGCCATGCGGGACCTGGAGATCCGGGGGGCCGGGAACCTCCTGGGCTCGCAGCAGTCCGGAGCCATCAACGCCGTGGGCCTGGACCTTTACATGGAGATGATGGAAAAGGAGGTCGCCTCCATCAAGGGGATAGAACTTGAAGAGGAACTGCGCCCGGCGATCAATATCCGTCTGAACGCCTTTATCCCCGAGGGATATATAGAGGACATGAGCATGCGGCTGGGCGTGTACCGCTCCATAGATACCGCGAAGGACGAGGCGGCCCTCCGGGAGGTGGAGGACGAGATGTCAGACCGCTTTGGCCGCCCTCCGGAGCCTTTCATGAACCTGCTGAGAATAAAGAAACTAAGCCTTCTAGCGGGTTCCATGAAGATAGCGGATGTTTCCGTATCAGGCACAAAAGTGAAATGCGTGCTGGCCAAGGACTCGCCCGTCACGCCGGAGGCGCTCCTGGAGGCGTTCGACAAACGGGTGAAGTTCTTTGAGAACGGGTTCGACCTGAAGCTGGAGGACGGTGGCTATCGCCAGGTCAGGGACGCCCTGAACAATCTTGAGGAAATAGTCCTCAAAGAAGCCTCTCCTTCTGTTTGAACTTCCATTAATCCATTAATATCAGGAAGTTGGCCCCTCCACAATCGTTTTTTCCCTGCAATACTGCAATGTCTCCGGCTTGAGATAGTCACTCCGGTCGTTTATAATGAGAGGCTTCTAATTTATTTACTGGTGGTACATGATAGATGGCTAAAGTAACGGTAATTGGTGCTGGAAACGTTGGTGCGACGCTGGCCGAGCGCATTGTTGAGCGCGATCTGGCCGATGTGGTGCTTCAGGATATCGCCGAGGGTATTCCCCAGGGCAAGGCACTGGACATGGCCGAGGCATGTCCCCTCTGGGGCTCTTCCTCACAGGTGGTTGGGGCCAACGGGTTTGACGAGACCGAGGGCTCGGACATTGTGGTCATTACAGCTGGTCTGGCCCGCAAGCCTGGCATGTCGCGTGACGACCTGCTGGCCGCGAACGCTAATATTATCAGGGCTGTGACCGCTGAAGCCGTGAAGCGTTCCCCCGGTGCCTTCTTTATTATTGTTACGAATCCCATGGACGTCATGGCCCATCTGGCGCAGCAGGTATCGGGCCTGCCCCACGAACGGGTCATCGGCATGGGCGGGGTGCTGGACTCAGCGCGTTTCCGCACCTTCGTGGCCTGGGAGGCAGGCGTGTCCGTGCGGGACGTCGAGGCTCTGGTGCTTGGCGGTCATGGTGACCAGATGGTCCCCATGCCCCGGTTTACCACGGTCAAGGGAGTGCCCATTACCGAGCTGTTCAGTGAAGAGCGCATAAAGGCCCTTATCGAACGGACCAAGACCGGCGGCGCAGAGATCGTGGGACACCTGAAGACTGGCAGCGCATACTATGCCCCGGCCGCCTCGACCTTTGAGATGGTCCGCTCCATTCTGAACGATGAAAAACGCATGCTTCCCTGTGCCGTAATGCTCAAGGGCGAGTACGGAGTGGAAGGCGTTTATGCCGGAGTGCCGGTGATACTTGGCAGGCAGGGGCTTGAGCGTATCGTGGAGCTGAAACTGACCACTGACGAACAGAAACTGCTGGACGCATCTGCGGAGGCGGTAAGGAAGCTTACGGAAAGTCTCCAGTCGTGAATATGCTAGAATAGCTGAGCGGGAAACGGGTTTTTTAAAAGCAAATAACAAGTAACAATAAACATATTGAGAGGACCTTAAATGCCTGAGAAAAAGATCGAACAGACACTTGTACTGATAAAACCGGACGCGATGAAGAACTCCCTTACGGGGTATGTGCTTTCGCTGCTTTCCGAGTTCCATACAGGCCTTCGGTTTGCCGCGGCAAAGATCGTGCATGTAAGCGAGATGCTTGCCGCGGAACACTATTCCGAACACAATGGCAAACCGTTCTATCCGTCACTTATCGAATACATTATGGGCCGTCTTCATTTTGCCGGCCTGCCGGAGAAACGCAGGACCATCGCCCTGGTATATCAGGGAGAGGACGCCATACTGAAGATCCGCGATATCTGTGGGCCCACCAATCCCCATGTGGCCCGGGAGGAGAAGCCCGGATGCATCCGTTCCCTGGGAACCATCGTTCCCCTGAAGGACGAAAGCGGCAAGGAGATAGGCGACCGCATGGATAACCTCATTCATGCCTCCGCCAACGCTTCCGATGCCGAAGCAGAGGTCAAACTCTGGTTCAGCCCCATCGATATGCCGCCTTCGATGAGGATGTATCCCACTGAAACTAGCACGGAGCATTATTATTACAAGGATGGAAAGCTCCTGACCGCCCATGAGCCCGATGCCACTGGCCTGTTGGCCCCCGGTGACGTGGTCTGGAAGACGGACCTTGAGGTTTTACATGCTATCGAAAAAGGCGGGGAGCCCGCTTATCCCCTGGAACGGGTGGCGGCAAAGTACTTAATTAACTATAATCAGGAATCATAACGAGAACGTATCTCGTGGAGGTAAAGATATGGATTACTTATTGACCGAGGAGCAGGAGTTCATCAGGGACACTGCCCGGCAGATCGCCGAGGAGAAGGTGGTCCCTGTCAGGGCCGAACTCGATGAAAAGGAAGAGTTCCCGCATGAGATAATGAAGGTCATGGCCCAGAGCGACCTCTTTGGCATCTTTATTCCCGAGGCCTACGGCGGGCTGGGCATGGGTTCGCTGGAACTCTGTATTGCGGTGGAGGAGATCTCCCGGGCCTGTCTGGGCGTATCAACGTCATATGCCGCCAACGCGCTTGGCACCTACCCGATACTGCTTAACGGTTCGGAAGAGCAGAAAAAGAAGTTCCTCCCCGGCATTGCAACCGGTGAGAGATTCGCCGCCTTCGGCCTGACCGAGGCCAATGCGGGAAGCGACGCGGGCGGCATCCAGACCACCGCGAAGCTCGACGGCAACGAGTACGTCCTGAACGGCACCAAGCAGTGGATAACCAATGCCGAAGTGGCAGACGTTTATACGGTTATTGCCATCACCGACCGTTCAAAGGGCCCCCGCGGCGCATCGGCGTTCATCGTGGAAAAGGGTACCCCGGGCTTCAGCTTTGGCAAAAAGGAAAAGAAAATGGGCATACGCTCTTCCGCAACGGCGGAACTGGTATTCGAGGACTGCCGTATTCCCAAGGAGAACCTCATAGCCAAGGAAGGCATGGGCTTCCTGGTCGCCATGAAAACGCTGGACAGCTCCCGCACGGGCGTGGGCTCACAGGGAGTGGGCGTGGCCCAGGGCGCACTGGACGAGGCCATCAGGTTCGCCCGTGAGCGTGTACAGTTCGACAAGCCTGTCATCAGTTTCCAGGCCGTCCAGCATATGCTGGCGGACATGGCCACCATGACAGAGGCAGCCCGCGCATTGGTCTACAGCGTGGCCCGGTGGATAGACAGCGGGGCCAAGGACGTCTCGAAGGCCTCGGCGCAAGCCAAATACTTTGCCACGGACGTGGGCATGAAGGTCACCACAGACGCCGTTCAGGTCATGGGCGGATCGGGCTACATGCGTGAGTATCCGGTGGAGAAGATGATGCGAGACGCCAAGATCCTCCAGATATATGAGGGGACCAACCAGATACAGCGCAACGTGGTTGGACAGGCCATTATCAAGGAGGCCGCGAAAAAGGGCAAGAAGTAAGGCTGCATATTTAAGTAAACGTTAAAGCCCCGCGCCATGAGACGCGGGGCTTTTTTACGGCTGGATAATATATGAAACGAAATACATGTGTAACATGGAATTATTCGCGGGAAAAATATGTTACGCTATTTCTTTCATTCCACATGATCAGGGCCTTGCCAGCCGAGTCCAATGCCAAGTTCGGGAACTCTCCGTCCGGGCTTACTGTTATTACCTTGTCCCAGGTTAGACCGCCATCAGAGCTTTTAGAGAAATCTATACCATTGCTTGAGCCCCAGGCAGAGCTGATGACCCCGGCTGAGTCAACCGCAAGCGAAGGTTCCCAGTCAGTGATGGGGGCAGGATTGGGAGACCAGGTAATGCCCCCGTCGGTGCTCCCGCTTGTGTAGTTTCTCCATGCAATATATATCGTGCTTGAATCCTTTACGGCGATGCTTGTCTCGTTCGGCTGATATGTACCACTTGCGACATATCCGGGACCGAAGGACCATGAAGAGCCGTTAAATGTTCCTTTTGAAAAACAGATGTTGGCTCTGTTGTTGCACTCGTAGGCTATATAGGGATTGCCCTCAGGTGAGGCCCCTATGCTTGCGGCGTATGCCCCGTTGGGATTTACGTCCACAGGTGCATACCAGCTTTCCCCGCTGTCCGGAGTTGCTGAATAATAAATATGGCTCGTATAGTTTACGTATGCCTGCCAGGCTACATGCACATGCCCCAAGGAGTCTGCCGCTATACTGGCGCCCCATGAGTCAGCAGGGATTGCTCCGTTGAGGTGATAGGGGGTGCTCCATTGCCCTCCGTTTACGCTACTTGAATAATAGAAATCTCTGTCATCGGACCACACGATATGGATGATAGGTGTCTGTGGTGAGGAAGGGTCTGTGCCGACCGCAAGGCCAGGGTATCCGTTATTATCTGTGAGGTATGAAACAGTCTCCTGCATTTCCCATGTGTACCCGCCGTCATAACTTGAAGAAAAGACTATTTTAGTACCAAGTGAATCCTCGTCAACCCATGTGGCATAGACAGCGTCACCAAATACCTGCATTGCGTGGCCACCCTGATTGTATGAGAACGTGCCATTACCCAGTTTTGTTTTCGAGACGGTCATCTCAAATGACTTCTGTGAAGTCCCGAAAGAAGCAGTGGGAGACATAAGAATTACTGCTGCAAAGAGAGCCAGAAGTGACAAAAAAGTGTTTCTCATGATACTTTCCTCCAATGGGATTGATTTGTTCGGGAGAACATTAATTGAGAGAGCTTATAATTTTTTGATATGCTACTTTTGGTAATGCTACTAAAAGAAGGTATTAAAAGTCAATGTTTAAAAAAGGTTGTGGCATGGCTGGTGATAGTTGACATCATTGCTCTCACATTTACTAGATACGGTACTACGTGCCTGATACGACTCATATCTGTGAGACAGTGAAGATGGCAAGATGCAGGAGAGCCAATGATGATAAGAAAAACTCATCTCCGGGTACTAAGGTTTTGTCTCTCCCCCTTTCACTTTACTTATTCCCTTGCAAAGTCGTATAATTTTTCTTTGTATTTCCGGTAACAAAATCAGGAGATTGTGAATTATGAACATAGCTGTATGCATAAAACAGGTACCCGATACCGCCGAGGTACGCATCAATCCGGAAACGGGCACGCTCATGCGCGAGGGAGTTCCCAGTATCATCAATCCCTATGACGCTCATGCCCTGGAGGCCGCCATCCAGCTCAAGGACGCGCACGGGGCCAAAGTCACCGTGCTTACCATGGGACCGCCCCAGGCGGAGGACGCCCTGAAGGAGGCCATTGCCATGGGGGCGGACGAGGCCGTGCTGCTTACAGACCGGGCCTTCGCGGGTTCCGATACCTGGGCCACTTCCTATACGCTTGCTCAGGCCCTCAGGAAGCTCAATCCCGACCTTATCTTCTGCGGTAAGCAGGCCATTGACGGCGATACCGCGCAGGTGGGCCCCGAGGTGGCCGAGATGATGGGGATACCGCATGTGGCCTATATCCGTCGCATCGAGGCCGTGGCTGACGGCGCTATCAGGGTCCAGAGGCTCATGGATGACGGTTACGATGTGGTCGACGCCAAGATGCCCGTCCTGATGACCGTGGTCAGAGAGCTCAACGAGCCCCGTCTTCCCGGGATCAAGGGCAAGATGCGGGCCAAGAAGTACGAGGTAACAAAGTGGACAGCTGCCGATATCGACGCCGAGGCCGAGTTCCTCGGTCTGCCTGGCTCACCCACCCAGGTGAGCAGGATATTCGCTCCCGAGGTCAAGGCCGACCGTGAGATGATCGAGGGGGAGCCCGCTGAGCAGGCGGCCAAACTCGCAGATAAACTCAAGGAGCTGAAATGCCTATCGTAGTCAATATTGACAAATGCACGGGATGCGAAAGCTGTCTGGAATCATGCCCGTATGACGCCATTGATATAAAGGACGGCAAGGCCACCATCAACGAGTACTGCCAGATATGCCGTGCCTGTCTGGAGACCTGTCCCGAAGGGGCCATAACCGAGACCGATTCCGGTGTCCCTGCGGCTGAGGCTTCGGACCTTGAGCAGTATAAGGGTGTGTGGGTCTTTGCCGAGCAGCGCGGCGGTACTGTCGCCAGTGTTGCGTTCGAGTTGCTTGGGGCTGGAAGGAAGCTTGCGGACTCGCTTGGCGTGGAGCTATGCGCGGTGCTTCTTGGCGCCCCAAAGAGCGAGGCCGAGGTGCTTGTCCAGTACGGTGCCGATAAGGTATATCATTCCGATGACGAAGCACTCAGGGATTTCAATGACGAGCCCTATGCCGGAATGCTCCGGATACTGGCAGAAGAATATAAGCCGGAAATAATCCTGGCGGGCGCGACGCCTATCGGGAGGTCGTTCCTTCCCCGCGTGGCCGCTACCATGAGGGCGGGGCTTACGGCAGACTGTACGTCGCTTGAGGTGGACGGAGAGAGCCGCAACCTGCTGCAGACCCGACCGGCCTTTGGCGGAAACATCATGGCAACCATTGTCTGCCCTTCGCGCAGACCTCAGATAGCCACCGTGCGCCCACGGGTGATGAAGGCTCTGGAGCCTGACTCCTCGCGCTCCGGAGAGATCGTTGATATTACTGCAGCCGTTCCCGTTTCGAAGACATCGGTTGTCGAGTCCGTTAAGGAAGTGGCGGACGATGTCTGCAACATCCAGGAAGCGGAAGTGCTCGTGGCCGGAGGGCGCGGCCTTGGTGGAGAGAACGCGTTCGGAATGCTTCGCGAGCTGGCTCAGCTGCTGGATGGCACTGTGGCCGCATCACGCGCAGCCGTGGACGAAGGCTGGATCCCGTACCGCCATCAGGTGGGGCAGACCGGCCGGACCGTCTGCCCGAAGGTATACATTGCCTGCGGCATTTCCGGTGCGGTGCAGCATCTGGTGGGAATGCAGTCCTCTGATATCATAATCGCCATAAACAAGAATCCCGAAGCGCCGATCTTCAACGTGGCCACGTACGGAATTGTGGGTGATGTTCACGAGGTCGTTCCCGCGCTTATCAAGAAGATAAAGGAAGCAAAAGGAATAGCATGAAGATAGCATTCGTCTTCCCGGGCCAGGGTTCCCAGTATGTGGGCATGGGCAAGGACCTCCATGAGGGATTTGACGAGGTAAAGCGCCTGTATGATGAGGCCTCTGAGGCCCTTGGCTACGATGTGGCGAAAATGAGTTTCGAGGGTCCGGAAGATGAGCTCAACCGCACCGAGCGCACTCAGCCCTGCCTGCTTACGGCAAGCATGGCGGCCTACGTGGTACTTGAGCAGCAGGGGATGAAGCCCCAGGCGATGGCTGGACACAGCCTCGGCGAATACTCCGCCCTGGCCGCTGCGGGTGCTCTGGACTTCAGTGACGCCGTTAGGGTTACCGAAATGCGCGGACGTCTTATGCAGGAGGCCGTGCCCGAGGGGAAGGGGATGATGGCTGCTGTCCTGGGGCTCAAGCGCGAGCCGGTGGACATGGTCTGCGATTCAGTGACATCAGGCTACGTGGCCCCGGCGAACTACAATTGCCCCGGCCAGATAGTCATTTCGGGTGAGAAACAGGCCGTTGAGGAGGCCATGGGAGAGCTGAAGAACGCCGGTGCGNNGCGAAACGTGTCCTTCCGCTTCCCGTGAGTGTGCCGTCCCATTCGAAGCTCATGGAAGAAACCTCCCGGAAACTTTCCGAATTTCTGTTCCTCGAGGAATTCAAAATGTACGAACCCACCGTTCCGGTGGTAAGCAATGCCGACGCGAATTTCCTGACCACTATTGACGGCATAAAAGCGGCGCTGGTGAAACAGCTTTCGCATCCGGTGCTCTGGGAGGACTGTGTGGCGGCCATGACCCATGAAGGGTTCGATACGTTCGTAGAGGTCGGCCCGGGCAAGGTGCTCTCCGGTCTCATTAAACGCTGTGCCTCCAGTGTGAAGATACTGAATGTTTCCGATCGAGCTACACTTGAGGCCACGTTGAAGGAACTGGCTTAGAGTTGATATGACCAGGAACCTGGAAGGTTCCGGGCCCCTTTTTTATGTGTCAGTTCCGTCTGAGTTCATCTCCTGTTAGGGCCACCTCAACCAGCAGCAGTTCGGCATTCCCTTGCGACATTACCTCGAAGTTCATTGGCCCATAGAGCTTTACCGCTCCAAGCTCAGCGATATCGGAACCGTTCACCGTGATTGGTCCACCTTCGAGGACGTACAGGTAGGCACCTGACCCTGTCCTGAGCTTATGCGTGAACGAGTGTTCTTTCCGTAGGAAACTGGAAAAGACCGCTCCGTCGGACTGGATGGGGAGTGCCCCCTCATGATGGTTCGATACCAGGGGCAGCAGGCGGTCGGTTCTCTCGGCTATATCAACCTCCTTGCGTTTGACTGAAGGTTCAAGTCCCTGTGTACGCGGGAAGAACCACATCTGAATGAAACGCATTGGCTTGTCTGCACGGTTGTTTATTTCCGAGTGGTACATGCCCCTGCCCACAGTGGTCTGCTGCACCCATCCTTTTCTCAGGATACCGCCTTTGCCTCGCTCGTCTTCATGGAGAAATTCGCCACCGGCACAGTAGGTGACGACCTCTATGTCCCGGTGCGGGTGCAGGGGCCATATCGCCCCGGGCGATATCGTGTCGTCGTTAAATACCCGCAGATTGCCGAAATGCATGTTGGCGGGGTCGACGTATTCGTCAAAGGAGAAGTGCCACTTGCCGCTGAAGGTTCCGTCCACGATGCGCCCTTTGGCAACATATATCTGATCCGGATGCCTTATGGTCAGGTCTGATTTCATCTTGCCTCACCTCCAAATAGTTTCATGTGAAACTATCTAATTCAACCCTAGCACTATGGCCGGGTGGCGTCAAGACTGGCCTGGAGAGAGAACATTCCGGTTCTCAGGCACGTTTGTCCGGGAAAATCACCCCTGTTTTTCGCGGGTTTGCCTTCATATCTCGGGGCAGGCCTTTTTTGACTTCCACCGGTAAGCAAGGTAGAATATTTAACTTATGGATTATTTCTCATATAAGAACGGTGAGCTGTTCGCAGAAGACGTTGCACTAAGAACGCTGGCCAGCAAATACGGCACCCCGCTGTATGTCTACAGCCATGCGACGCTGGTGCGTCATATACAGTCGTATCACAAGGCTTTCAGGGGAATCCCTCATCTTATCTGTTTCGCGGTAAAGGCCAACTCGAACCTTGCCGTTCTCCATTCTCTTGCCAAGGAGGGTGCCGGAGCGGACGTAGTCTCGGGAGGTGAGCTTTACCGGGCCCTTACCGCCGGTATCGACCCGTTGAAGGTCGTTTACGCTGGCGTGGGGAAGACCACAGAGGAGATACGCTTTGCGCTCAAAACCGGAATTCTGATGTTCAACATAGAAAGCGGTGAGGAACTGGCGGAGATTAACCGGGAGGCCGGAAAACTTCGGGTAAAGGCACCCATCGCCCTGCGGGTGAACCCTGATGTGGATCCGGGTACACATCCTTATATTTCCACTGGCCTGAAGAAATACAAGTTCGGCATTCCCGCCGAGGAAGCGCTGGAGTTCTACCGTCAGGCGAGCCGGATGAGAAATATACAGGTTATCGGTATACACAAGCATATTGGTTCCCAGATAACCGAGGTCAAACCCTTTGCCGATGCATTGGAGAGGGTGCTGCTGCTTGTGGACAGGCTCAAAGAGAGCGGTGTTGATATCAGGTATCTAGACATAGGCGGCGGATTGGGTATACCGTACGATAAGCAAAAGACGCCTCAACCGGGAGACCTTGCAAAGGCACTGATGCCAATGCTCAAGGGCCGTGATGTCACTCTGGTGGCGGAGCCGGGACGTTCCATCTGCGGCAATGCCGGAGTGTTCCTGACAAAGGTGCTTTATCAAAAAGACGGGCCGGGGAAGAAGTTCGTTATTGTAGATGGTGGGATGAACGACCTGATGCGCCCTACGCTGTACGATGCATATCACGAAGTGCAGCCGGTAAAGAAAAGCCGGACGAAGAAGGTTGTCTCAGATGTGGTGGGCCCCATCTGCGAGACCGGGGACTTTCTTGCCCTGGGCAGGGAGCTTCAGGGCGTAAAGAGCGGGGATCTTCTTGCCGTAAAGAGCGCCGGTGCATATGGCTTTACCATGAGTTCCAACTATAACAGCCGTCCGCGCGTGGCCGAGGTGATGGTCAAGGGCAGGCGGCACTTCCTGGTACGCAAGAGGGAGAGCTATCTGGACCTCATACACGGTGAGGACATTCCGGAGGGGTTGGCGTAATGGATTTCACCAAGATGCATGGGCTGGGCAATGATTTTATTTTCATTGACGCCCGTAAGAATAAGCTTAAAAACCCTGAAGCGCTGTCCAGGAAACTCTGCCACCGCAGGTTTGGTATCGGGGCCGATCAGGTGCTGGTGCTGGAAGATTCAGAGAAAGCGGACTTCAGAATGCTCATCTACAACGCCGACGGCTCCGAGGTCGAGATGTGCGGCAACGGCATCCGTGCCTTCGCAAAATATATCTGGGACCGCGGGATGAGTGATAAGGACGTGCTGGATGTCGNNTGTCGAGACCCTGGCAGGCATCATCAGGCCCGAGCGCAGGGGCAGCCTCGTCAGGGTTGATATGGGACCGCCTGAACTGGAGGGACGGCGAATTCCCGTGAATCTCGACGGACGGGTCATTGACCATCCCCTTGAGGTTGAGGACCTGTCGTTTGAAATAACATGTGTATCCATGGGGAATCCTCATGCGGTTGTTTTTGTGGAAAGCGTAGATGAGTTTCCGGTGGAACAGTACGGAACGGTGATGGAACGACACCAGCTGTTTCCAAACCGGACGAATGTGGAATTCGTAGAGTTGATAGACCGCAAAAACATTGCCATGCGCGTCTGGGAGCGGGGAGCCGGTGAAACCATGGCATGCGGCACCGGTGCCTGTGCGTCAGCGNNGCTTGTGGATAATGATGTCACCGTGAATCTTCCGGGCGGTGAACTGCTGATAGAATGGAATGGCGAGGGTTCGAACGTTTTCATGACCGGCCCCGCCGAAGAAGTGTTTACTGGAACCATATCAATCTAGAGGAGGGCGTGTTATGTTCGAAGGTTCAATGATCCCTATTGTCACACCATTTAAGAATGGAAAGGTGGACGATAAGGCGTTCAAGAAACTTATCGACTGGCATATCGAGCAGGGATCCCATGTGATAGTCCCGTGCGGCACTACCGGGGAGTCCGCCACCCTGGACTTCGAAGAGCATGCCCGGGTGGTCGAGATGACCGTAAAGTTCGTAAAGGGGCGTGTGCCGATAATGGCCGGGACCGGGGCTAACTCGACCGCCGAGGCCATTGAGCTTACCCGGGACGCGAAACGCGCAGGTGCGGACGGAGCGCTACTGGTGTCCCCGTACTATAACAAACCCACGCAGGAAGGCTTGTATCAGCATTACAAGGCCATTGCCGAAGCAGTGAAGGGCTTTCCCCAGGTGCTCTATAACGTACCGGGCCGCACGGCGGTGAACATGCTGCCAGAGACCGTAGCAAGGCTCGCGAGGATCAAGAACATCGTAGGGATCAAGGAGGCCACGGGCGACATGAAGCAGGTGAGCAAGCTCATCCGTCTGTGCCCGAAGACCTTCAGCATCTATTCGGGCGATGACTTTACGACCATGGCGCTTTACGCGCTTGGTGGCAGGGGCTCCATCTCGGTAACTGCGAACGTGATGCCCGCCGAATGTGCTACTATGTGGGAGGAATGGAAGTCCGGGAACGTAAAAAAGGCCGTGGACATGCACTACAGGCTCGATTCCCTGAACTATGCCATGTTCCTTGAAACCAATCCCGTGCCCGTAAAGACCGCGCTGGCAATGATGGGTAAATGCAGGGAGGAGTTCCGTCTGCCGCTCTGCTCCATGTCCAGAGATAACAAGAAAAAGCTCAAGCAGGTGCTCAAAAGCTATAAACTCGTGTAACAGCCGCTATATAGTGTGCGTAGAAAGGGAAGCCCTTCGGGCTTCCCTTTTATGTGCCGGATTCTTCTGACGGGGAGAGCCTACGGTAGACCTGGACGACCACAGTCGCCACGACAGCGCCAAATGCTCCGGTAAGGATGACGTTTAACAGTTGTCCCAGCAGAGGGATGACAGCGAGCATTACGTTTATGATGAACAGTACCAGTGTGCTGAGCACGATAGATGTAAACAGGACAAAGGTATCGGCCAGATGTGTGCGCGCGAGGTTAAAGCTTTTCTTCATTGCCTCAAATGCTCCTTCTTCGTCAAGTACGACGGCCGGAAGCGCATAGAGGAGAACGAACGCTGCCAGGAGGCCCGGGACCAGAAACATGCCGACACCGATCAGGATAAGAAAGGTCATGGCTATGGAAACGGAAAGCAGGGGGACAATCACGCGTCTTGAGGTTTCAGTTGCGGTGGTGAAGGATGTTTCCCCTGTGTCGAGGGCTTCACGGGCCATCGCAAGGGTAACCCCATGTGCGAACATGCCAATGACCGATATAACAAGTCCAACGCCGATAGTGGTGGAGGTGGAGGGGGTTTTACCCATGACCACCAGAGAAGCGAAGGCGGCCAGGAAGCTTGAAATAATGGTCGGTGCGGCAAGTATGTAGTTGCGCTTCAGTATTGTGAGTGCTTCCCTGACCAGTTCCTGTAAATGCATGAATTACTCCCTCAGTGTTATGGCCTCGACGGGGCAGTTTTCCTCTGCCGCTTCGCAACAACCAGCGAAGTCACAGGCGTCGGGATCTATTACCTCGGCCTTTCCGATATCCTCATTGAGGTAAAAGACCGCAGGGCAGACCTCGGCGCAATTGCCGCAGCCGATGCAGGTTTCCTCGTCGACGATGACTTCCATTAATTACATTTCCTCCTTAACCGCAGCGGCCAGCAACGGCAGCATTATCTCGTGGTGTCCGGTGAGCGCGTATGACGCACCCTTGCGGAGTGTGGGACGTCGGAGAACGTTCTCCCTGACCCGGTAGTGCTGCAGAAAATCCATGCTGACCGTTGTAATATCCTGAACCGTATTGCCGAGGTTGCGGGCCACGGAGATGGCCTTCAGGAAGACCTCCGGCATGAGGACCGCTGAGCCAAGGTTGATATAAACTCCTCCTTCGAGGTCTGCCACTACGGAACTGAACAGTTTAAAGTCCCTGAGGCTACCTTCGCCTATTGAGGCGCCGTCAGCATCAGGGTGCATATGGATTATGTCCGTTCCAACAGCCACATGCACTGTAGCGGGAAGTCCCAGGCGTTCGGCAGTGCCGAAAATGCTCAGACCCCGGTTCTTCAGTTCACTGCGGTTTATGAAGCGGCCCATGGACGCACCCAGACCCAGCCCATCGCTTACTCCGGTCTTTATGGCCTCGTTTACCATGGCACCTGTTTCCCGGGCCATTCCGAATGAACCGTCCTCGAGTGCCTGTGCCACGTCCTCCGAGGTATGTCCGGCGTAGCTCAGCTCGAAGTCATGCACCATCGACGCCCCGTTTGTTGCAAAGGCGGTTATGATGCCGCTTTCCATGAGGTCGATGATAACGGGGGAGAGTCCCACCTTGATGGCATGAGCCCCCATGCCGAGCACCACGGGCCTGTCGGCGGAGCGTGCCTTTACGATAGCCCGGACAATGGACAGGAGGTCGGATGCACCGAGCACCGGAGGCAAAGAACCCAGGAACTCACGGAACGTGCTTCCTTTTGTATATGGTGATGCAAGCAGTTCACGCGCAACCTTGCTCTGACGCCCCGACAGCGGATACGTGCGGACATTTTTCAGCGATATAGGTTCGTAGCGTTTCATCAGTGTGCCTATGATTTTATCACATGCGAAGCGCGAGGGTCACATAAGTTTGAGCAAGTGAATTGAAATAACAGTGAATTTCTGTCAGAGGCATTTGGGCGATACGTTTATGTGTGATATAATTTGGATGCGGTACAATTCTTCTAAGGGGAGAGAGTTGAAAGTACTTACAACAGAGGAGATGCGCGCGGTGGACAGTGCCGCGATAGAGGAATACGGAATACCCGGCCCGGTGCTCATGGAGCGGGCCGGAATGGCTGTTGCTTCCTGGGTTCTTGAGCACTATGCCGGCAAACGTGTGGTCGTTTTCGCAGGCAGCGGCAATAATGGGGGTGACGGGCTAGTCGTCGCCCGGGAACTCCGCAACGCCGGCGTGAACGTGCTCGTTGTTATGGCTGGCAAACGCGGCGCACTCAGTACGGATTGTTCCCTGCAGATGAATATTGCCAGGAAACTGGGCATTCCTGTCGAATACAGCAAAGAACTCGCTTCGTCGGACCTTCATGGATCTGTGCTCGTGGATGCGTTGTTCGGTACGGGGCTGGGGAGGAACATAACCGGTCCGCTGGCACGGACGATAGAGACAGTCAACGAATCCTCCTGCCCGGTGGTTTCCATCGATATTCCCTCGGGCATTAATGCCGATACCGGACAGGTTATGGGAGCAGCGTTCCGTGCAGAGGCAACCGTTACGATGGGCAGACCCAAACGTGGACTTATTCTTCATCCGGGGGCCGAATATGCCGGAGAGCTCCTGGTCGATACCATAGGTTTTCCGGATGAGCTTTTTGACGATGTGCGATGCCGCATGATAAGCCCCGAAGAAGCGGAAGCCCTGATCCCGGAGCGCCAGGATTACTCTTATAAGGGAGACTACGGACATGTGCTTGTCGTGGCCGGGTCCACCGGGAAGACCGGTGCCGCGCTTCTGGCGAGCAGGGGGGCTCTGCGTTATGGGGCAGGGATGGTAACACTCGGAGTTCCCGAGGCTTTGATGGATGTTTTTCAGGGCAAAGTAGTAGAGGAGATGACCCTGCCGCTGGCCTCGGATGGTCATGACGGAGTACACTCCGCAGCGGCCCTTGAGGAAGTACTCGAGTTTCTTGATACGAAGGTCGACGTTCTGGCACTGGGTCCAGGCCTCGGCACTGCTCCGGGAACACAGGGCCTTGTCAGGGAGCTGGTCATCAGGTGCACCGCTCCTATGGTCATTGATGCCGATGGCCTGAATGCACTTGCGGGAAAGACCGCTCTGCTGGGGAAGACCAAGGCCCCGGTGGTGCTGACTCCCCATCCGGGAGAGTTCGCACGCCTGACTGGAACTGACCGAGCACGGATAGAGGCGAACCGGGTGGAGGCAGCGGTTAAATTTGCTGTTAAAACAGGAACATATGTGGTGTTTAAAGGGGTTCCCACAGTGGTTGCCGAGCCTGGAGGATATGTGTTTTTGAATCCCACCGGCAACTCAGGGATGGCTACCGCTGGAGCTGGAGACGTCCTGACTGGTATCATAGCAGCATTCCTGGCACAAGGGCTTGGCCCCCTGGAGGCCTCGGTGCTCGGTGTATACGTTCATGGACTGGCCGGGGACCTTGCTGTTTCAGGGGCTGACGAAAGGTCGCTTATTGCCTCGGATCTTGTTGAGGCGGCGCCGATAGTATTCAGAAAGTTGAGAGGGGCTTCATAGGATGATTTTCCCCGAGATATTTGATGGACATGTAATGGGATTTTTCACCGACCGTGAACTCGGTCTGAACATCTCCGGGTTAACTGGCCGGAAAGTATATATTCCGAAACAGGAACATACGGACAAGATCATCGTTGTAGGGAAAGACCTGAAGCAGCGGGCCGGTGACGCAGTCCTGACAGAAAGGCACGACATACTGCTGGGAGTGACGACCGCTGACTGCGTGCCAATTCTCGTCTATGATAAAGCGGTCCTTGTCGTGGGCGCGATCCATGCGGGGTGGCGGGGAACGGCCAAGGGTATTTTGAAAAAGACCATTGAAAAAATGAAGAAGAAATACGGGTCCAGGCCGGAAGATATCCTTATCTCCCTGGGCCCTTCCATAAGGTGGTGCTGTTACGAGGTAGGCGAGGATGTGCTGAAAGCGGTGGAAAAGGCAACGGGCAAGGGTGAATATCATAAAAAGCAGGACGGGAAAATATGCCTTGACCTACAGACCGCCAACAAGGTCCAGGCCGCTTCCGTGGGCGTGCCCGAACAAAACATCAGTATGATCGAAGAATGTACATTCTGCTATCCCGAACGGTATTACTCATACAGATACAATAAAAAAACAAAAGGACGGCAGGGCGGTTTTATCGGCCTTCCGTGAACCCCGGAGGATAGCGTATATGCTTAAGGCATCTGAAATAATGACTCGCGACGTCGTGACCGTTAAAGAGGATACGACCATTGAACAGCTGGCAAAAGTGTTCGTGGACAGGAACATATCGGGGGTGCCGGTGCTTGATGACCGGGGAAAGCTCGTGGGGATGGTCACTGAGCATGACCTTATCAATCAGAATAAAAAACTCCACATCCCAACCGTCATGAGGCTTTTCGACGCGTTCATCCCTCTTGGCGGGTCTGATTCCATTGAAAACGAGATCAAGAGGATGTCGGCCACCACCGTGGGGGAGATCTGCAGCCGGGAGCTGATCACCATTAGCGGGGACACCCCCCTTGATGAAATTGCGACCATGATGTCCGAGCAGGGGATACATCACCTCCCCGTTGTCCATGAAGACAAGCTTGAAGGTGTGGTTGACCGCCACGACGTTATCGAAGCCATTGCCTCGAACAAATAGGATCATAGCCCGGAGCCCGGATGAAACACGTGAGGCAGGACGCAAGCTCGCACAGGGCCTTGCCCCGGGCGCAGTGGTCCTGCTCTACGGGGACCTCGGTGCCGGGAAGACGACCTTTGTAAAGGGAATGGCGTCCGCCCTGGGCCTCAATGAACGTGAGATCATCAGCGCAAGTTTCACTATCATTGCCGAATACGAAAGTACACCACCCTTATATCACATCGACCTTTACCGTCTTGAGAGCGAGGACGACCTGGAGGCAGTCGGCCTCTATGAATACCTGGGCACGGACGGTATTGCGGTAGTCGAATGGGCCGAACGACTGCCCGAAGACCTTGCCACCGATGCCATCACGGTGCGGATTAACTTCCTCGGCGAGGGGGAGCGGGAGATAATCTACGAGCTGCCGAATCGCCCTGAAACTGAAAATAACATCTGATTTGCACCCATCTTTTCGTACTGAGGTTCAACTGTTCAGCAGTCGTTACTTCTTTCGTTTATAATATTACTCAATATGAAACGCATAGGCATCATAACCAAACCCGGACGGCCCGAGCCTGTGGAAATCCTCAATAAACTGATCCCCTGGCTTCGGGAACGCAACGTTGAGGTTATTATCGAAGCCGACGCGGCAGATGCAGTCCCGGGAGTAAAATCGTGCCTGTACGAGGAGATGCCGGGCTGTGTAGATATGGTTATTGTCCTGGGCGGTGACGGCACCATGCTGGGGGCCGCCAGGCTGGTCTGCAAAACAGACATACCACTGCTTGGTATCAACCTCGGCGGATTGGGATTCATCACTGAGGTGTATGTGGACGAACTGTACGAGGCCCTAGAGAGCATCCTCAACGATGAGTGCCCCATAGAGAACCGTATGATGCTCAAGGCGACCCAACGGCGTGACGGAGAACCAATCGGCACCTATACCGCGCTGAATGACGTGGTCATCAACAATGGGCCCATGGGAACCATCATCGACCTGGAAACATGGGTGAACGGCCTTTACGTGGCCAGGTTCCGTGCCGACGGGCTTATTGTCTCGTCCCCCACCGGCTCCACCGCCTATTCCGTTTCCGCCGGAGGGCCCATCATCTACCCTACGCTCGACAGTCTAACGGTGACGCCCATCTGCCCCCATATTCTCACGAACCGGCCCATTGTACTCCCCGCCGATGCAAGGATCAAGGTCGAGTTCTGCTCGAAGGGAGAGGGGTCCATTCTGGTCAATGACGGGCTTGTAGCCGGGTACCTGAAACAGGGCGACGAGATAACAATTGAGCGATCCCGTTACTCTACCCGCTTTCTCATTCCCTGTGGCCGTGACCATTTCCGTGTTCTCAGGGATAAGCTGAAATGGACCGAGCGGTAGCCTGATGCAGAAAACCAGGGCATTGACTCAGGTCCTCCGCTTCTACAACGCTCTCGGATTCGAGCGCCTGCCCCTCTGCCTGCCCGACACTGCCGCGCATAGCAGCGATGAGAAAGGCGAGGCACTGGAGCGGCTGCGCCATCACATCGGTGACTGCACCCGTTGCCGCCTCAGCGAGAAGCGTACGAATGTGGTATTTGGCGAGGGGAATCCCGACGCGGAACTTATGTTCATCGGCGAAGGGCCCGGCAGGGACGAGGATATACAGGCCCGCCCGTTCGTCGGTGAGGCCGGACGACTGCTGACCCGCCTTATTGAGCGCATGGGGTTCCGGCGCGAGGACGTTTATATTGCGAACATCGTCAAGTGCCGACCGCCCGGGAACCGTGACCCCCAGGACGAGGAAATAATCGCGTGCATTCCGTTCCTGAAAAAGCAGATCAGCATTATTGCGCCGAAGGTGATCATGAGCCTGGGAAGGGTGTCGGCTCAAACCCTACTTGGCAGCAAGACCCCCATCAGCCGCCTCCGAGGGCGATTTTCCCGGTTCGACGATATTGACCTCATGCCCACGTTCCATCCGGCTTACCTGCTCAGAAATCCCAAGGACAAGATGCTGGTATGGGGAGATGCCATAAAAGTGCTTGAGAAGCTCGGGAGGGAGGCGCCGTGAAACAGCTCTGGGCCCCCTGGCGCATAGAATATATCCTTTCAAAAAAAGGGCCCGGCTGCATCTTCTGCGACCTCCCCGGTGAAGACCACGACCGTGAGAACCTTATCCTGTACAGGGGCAAGCACAATTTCATTATTATGAACCGGTTCCCCTATAACGGCGGTCACCTCATGGTGGTGCCGTATCTGCATCGTTCGTCGTTTGATGGGCTGTCCCCGGAGACGCTTGCGGAGATGATGGAGCTTGCCAGAAAATGTCTGGATGTGCTGCTGAAGGTCATGCGGCCCGAGGGTTTCAATACCGGTATCAATATCGGGGAGGCTGCAGGCGCAGGTATTGAGGAGCATCTGCACATGCATATTGTCCCCAGGTGGGTGGGGGATTCAAGTTTCATGGCTGTGCTGGACGAAGTGAGGGTGGTGCCCGAACATCTTTCAGCGACCTACGACAAACTTTATCCCGAGTTCAACTCCGATGCTTAAAGAGGTAAAAGTAAAACATTTCGCCATCATTGATGAGCTTTCGGTGGAGTTCCATCCAGGACTGAACGTTCTGTCGGGTGAGACCGGAGCGGGCAAGTCCATAATCATCGGCGCCCTGGGGATAGCCCTAGGCGGAAGGGCATACACCGAGATGGTCAAGACGGGCTCCTCAGAGGCCGTGGTGGAAGTCTTTTTCGACGACCGTGACAATTCTGTTCTGGAAGGGCTTGGCATCCCTTCCCCCGATGGTGTGCTCATCAGGCGCACAGTATCGGCCGCAGGCCGCAGCCGGGCCTATGTAAACGATACGATGGTCACTGTGCAGAGCCTTGCCGAGCTGGGGCGCACTCTTGTGGACGTTCACGGGCAGCATGAACACCAGAGCCTTCTGAATCCTGAAAGCCAGATGTCCATACTGGATACTTTTGGAGGGCTTGCCCCCCAAGTGGAACAGGTGGCATCGCTTCATGAAAAAGTGCAGGGCCTGAAGAAAAAAATCGCGGACCTGAACCTGAACGCGAGAGAGCGCGCACAGCGCATCGACCTGCTGAAGTTTCAGACAGAAGAGATAGATGCTGCCGCCCCGGAACCGGGCGAGGAGGTCAGGCTCGAGGAGGAACGGGACATTCTCTCGAATCTTGCCCGCCTGAACGAGCTGGTGGAGTCCTCCTATTATGCCCTGTACGGGGAAGATGGCGCCGCCCTGGAGAAGCTCTCGAAAGCGGTTGACGCGCTGCGGGAGATAACGGAGATAGATGGTGGGGCTTCGGAGGTGCTTGAACTTCTGGAGCAGGCCGTTCCACTGGTGGACGACGCCTCGCATTCCCTTCGGAGCTTCAAGGAGAAGTACGATGTCGACCCGGCAAGGCTTGATGCGGTGGAGGAACGGCTCGAACTGTTCCGGACCCTGAAGAAGAAATATGGCGAGACCGTCGAGGAGGTTTTAAAGTACCGGGACGAAGCACAGCGTGAGCTTCAGGGCATGGAGGCTGCTGATGAGTCGGCAGATGAGCTGGAGGCTGAGCTTTTCTCGCTTCAGGGCAGACTTGCCGATGCCGCAAAGAAGCTGACCACTGGAAGAAAGAAAGCGGCAAAAAGCATTGAGACGTCCGTGAAGGCAATCCTGAAGGGGCTTGCGCTGGAAAAGGCCGCTTTTACGGTTGATGTCCGCGAGGACAGTATTTCAGGCACCGGAGCGGATACGATAGAGTTCCTCTTTTCAGCAAATCCCGGAGAGGCACCAAAGCCGCTGAGCAAGGTGGCCTCCGGCGGAGAGCTCTCGCGGATCATGTTGGCCATAAAAAGTACACTGCGGGAGGCTGATTCTGTGCCTGTGCTTATTTTCGATGAGGTGGACGCCGGTATCGGTGGCAAGACCGCCGTAAACGTTTCTTCCAAGCTCAAGGAGCTTTCCACCGGACGGCAGGTGCTGTGCATCACACATCTTGCGCAGATCGCCTCGCTCGCCGACGTACACTTCTTTATCGAGAAGGGAGAAAAACAGGGCAGGGTTTATGTTACTGTAAGTAAGCTTGAAGGCACCGAGCGCGAAGAGGAAGTGGCGCGTATGCTTAGTGGAAGCGTTACGGATACATCCCTTGAACATGCGAGGGAAATACTCGGGAAGGTGACATGAAGGGAAAAGTCGAAATAAACGAGGATCTCTGTAAGGGATGCAACTACTGTGTTCTGGCGTGTCCCAAGAACGTGCTTAAGCTGAAAAAAGAGTTCAACCGGAGAGGCTTTTTCCCCGCGCAACCCGTTCATCCTGAAGAATGTACCGGATGCGCCCTTTGCGCAGAGGTATGTCCCGAGATCGCCATAGAGGTTTGGCGGGAGGAAAAGACTAAGCAGAAGTAAACTGATCTTTGCCCCGGCGTATACCCCCCTGCAGCACAGAAATGTCCGCTACAGCAGATATTCAGCCAGATTTATCTTGTACTTTGCCGGATCGAGGGTTTTGCGAATGGTACGTTTGAAAAGGCCCTCGGGTGTTTTTTCGGTCAGATCACTCATGAACCCCTGTATCTTGTTGCCCATGGGATCTGTTATAACGAGTACTTTGGGCCGGTCCCCGATGGCCGGGTTGTTGCTGTAGACCAGCGCCAGTTCCTTGGAGTCCAGGAGCACGGCGGTTCCGACGGGGAACACTCCCACCATATTGATAAAGAACTTGAACAGGAGCGGGTCGAGCTGTGTACCCGTGCGTTCCATCATCAGGCTCAGTGCCTTTTCCGGCGTCATGGGAGTACGTGAGTACACCCGGGCGGAGGTCATGCCGTCGTACTGGTCGCAGAGGCTTACAATGCGTGAGTACAGGTCCAGGGTCTGTTTGTTATATCGGACCTCGGGGTAACCTCCCATGTCGAGCCTCAGGTGATGTTCGAAGGCCACGATAGCCGCCTTGATGGAAAGCAGGTCAAAGCCTTTCATGTTCAGGATGGCCCGCACTCCCCAGTAGGGATGTCGCCGAACCATTTTCCATTCCTCTTCGCTGAAGGTGCCGGGCTTGTTCAGAACCTCTGGCGGGATCTCTGTCTTGCCGATGTCATGGAAGAGGGCTACCATTCCAAGTTCGAGCAGTGACTGTTTGGTAAATCCCAGTTTCTGACCCAGGGCCATGGCCAGGATACTGACGTTCACGCAGTGGTGATAGGTATAGTCGTCGTAGTCCTTGATGGCCGTCATCCCCAGGAGCAGCTCCTCCTCCTTCAGCAGCAGGTCAACCATGCTCTGAACAACACGTTTGGCGCGGCGGGCATTGATCTTCTCGCCGGCCTGTATCTTGTTCATGACCCCTTTAGTAAAGGAAACCGCGTTGAAATATGATTTCTTCACGGTCTTCCGGATATTGTATTCCTCGTCCTCTTCCTTGATCTTTCTAGGTTTGCCGATGGCGAGGCTTTCCAGTGAGTCTATCGCCTCCTTCAGATCATCAAAGGGCGCGGGGGAAAATGAAGAAGAGATAAAGGCTTTCAGGAACGACTGTATTTCGGCCTTGTCTGTTCTTGCCAGAAAAGTAATACTGCCCAGATTATGTTTCTTGAACTCTCGGACAAGGTAGTCGAAGTTCACGAGATGTTCCATGGAAACCTTGATCCGGGTATCGTTTAGGTAGAAGTACTCGCCAACAAGCTCAAGCAGGATGGTATCTTCTGACTCCAGGAGTGCGTTAGCCTTTCCCACAAACTTTTCGATGGATTTAACCACAGCGATATTCGAGGGATCATGTATCTGTGACGTGCGAATGATACCGGCCAGAAGGTTTATGATATCCTTTGCCGCAAATTCGACCTGAGGCTTTTCACTTTCGGCCATATTTGATCCTCTTGAGAGCCGCGTATGAATGCTCGCTCAGGAGCTGGTGCTTTGTTGAACGGAGTTTATCAAGAACATCAGCCACCTCAGGTTTACCAAGGAGCCCAAGGGCATACGCCGCCCCTGCCTTGTAAGTATTATATCTGCTCCGCCCCAAAAAAGGATTCTTCGATACGATGCCGAGGATGAAGTTCAGCACATCCTCGTCGTTCCATCTGGTCAGTATTTCGAAGAGCTCCTTTATCTCCTCGAAATCCGCATTCTGGGTCTTGCGCTCCGAGAGCTTTTCAATAATAGCGACCTTTGCGTATTCAGACCCCGTAACGCTCATTGCGCGTGCCGCAGTGATACGGATGTTCTTGTCAGGGTCGTCTATAAAGGGCTGGATGGTCATGACCGCATTTTCTCCCCCGAACTCCCCGAGTGTTTTTATAACCTCTTTCCTGACCCGTTTGTCCGGATGCTCCACGGCCTTGATGAGCGGGTCCAGCGCCCGCCGGTCACCTATGCGGCGCAGGACATGAATGATGTTCCTTACCACGAACCATCTACTGTCACGAAGCCCTTTCAAAAGGGTGGTGAGATCCTTTTTCCCAAGAATGGAGAGGGAGTTGATGGTGTTTTTGCGGCCACTGATGGACTCAAGCTCTCCCAGCAGGCTGATGAACGAAGGGATGGCATTGACGCTCAGCAGGCTTGTATAATTGGCGAAAAGATTCTCATCGATGCCTTCTTTCGAATCGAGCAGCTCTCCAAGGGCCTTGATCAGGGGTGGCGATCCGGCCTGAGTAAAGACCATTCCCAGGTGTTTTTTCAGGTCGGGATTGCCTGACTTGTCAAGCAGTTCCTGAGTACGGCGCAGGATTTGGTACGCGCCTTTTACGTTTCCGTGCCGGACCGAATATTCCACTGAATTACTGATTATGCGTGTGATATCCTTGAACTCTTCAAAGGTTTCCGCCAGATAAAGCATGTCAAACAGAATATCGGTAAGCTTGGGGATCTTGTCACGGGAAAAGTTCTGTATCTCCGAAGCCAGCGCCTTGAGGTCGTCTTCGCCTATCTGCACCGGAGGAAGCTCCTCAACGTCCTCTTCCCCTATGGCCTCATGGTAGGCACTTGAGATATTGTCTTCCTCCATGGTGCCTTCTTTTGCCTCTTTCGTTGCCTTTTCCAGATATTCTTCGTCCTCCAGGAGAGAGGTTTCATCTACCGTGTATCTTATATGCTGAAAATCCTTTTCCCATAACAGGGTGATGATGTCGTCCTCGATGTCCTCGCTGTCGAAGTCAACGGAAATGATCTCCAGGAACTGCTGAAACTCATGCTTTAGAAGATTCTTTTCGAAATTCAGTGTACGCAGGCCGTCCCGAAAGAAGAAAAGGGCAAGGTTGTCGTCTTTCCCTTCACTGTGATACACGGTTTCGGTGCCGAGTGATATGTCACTTCTTGATATTTTTAATTCCAGGCTCTCGTGAAACTCCAGCAGGGAGGCTACCCTATCATAGGTGGTGTCCACTATCTTGGTATACATGGGATTATTGGTAGGATACAGCCGAAGGTTCTTCTTCGCCTTCAGCATGGACTGTATCAGTTCACTGGCATCCCGGATGTCTTCGGACTTTATTTCTTCTTTGGTAGCCATGACCTACGTATAATAACTTACCCCCCCAAGAGTGTCAAACTAAATCAGAATTATTTTCTTCAATTTTGCATAGTTACGGACAACCATCGCTGCACTGTACAGGCGTTGCAGCCTGAGGTTCCGTCGTCGTATTGCGTGCTGATCATGCGCGGGGAACTTCTCACTCCGTATCTCTCCCTGACGTTTGTTCAGTTCCTTATAGAGTTCCTTGAGTATCTCCCCATCAAGCGGCTTTAGGAAAATGGGGTTTACAATAGTAAATCCTTCGGCTATATCAGTCGCCGTTGCCTTGAGATTCTTCCCTCGAATCATGTGCCGCTCTCCTTTTAGCGAGTATTCGCGAGGCCAGCAGGCCCGCCTCGTAAAGAATAATGATAGGGACCGCCATGAGCGTCTGGTTGAACGCATCCGGCGTGGGAGTAAGAATTGCGGCGGTTACAAACGCCAGAAGCACCGCATATTTGCGGTTTTTCGCCAGTGTGGCCGGGGTTATCAGCCCTGTCCGGGTCAGAAATACGATGACCACCGGCAGTTCGAACACTACACCAAAGGCAAGAATGAACTTCAGGCAGAAGTCCACATACTTCTCCACGGATATCATCGGGGTCAGTGTACCGGTCCTGAAATTCAGGAGAAAGTTCATTGCAAAAGGCAATACGATCAGAAAGCAGAAGAGCGTTCCAAAAACGAACAGGCCTGTCGTGGTGAACAGAAATGGCAGCGCCATCCGCTTTTCAGTTTTGTGCAGGCCGGGAGCGATGAACTTCCATGCCTGCAGAAATATAACCGGGCTCGCGGCGATTATCGCTGCAATAAGCGAAACTTTCATATGTACCCAGAACGCCTCTGCGGGCGCAAGGAAGACCAGCTCTTGTACCGCTCCTTCCCGTGGGATGAAGGTGATGAACGGATAGGCGGGAAGGAATGATATATTTGAGCGCATGGGGATGGTAAGTCCCTTGAAGAGTATTTCAGAGAACTGGAATGCTACGACGAACAGCACAAGAATCGCCGCAAGCGCAACGAATATCCTGGTTCTTAGTTCTCCTAGGTGAGAGGTGAAGGGGTGTTTCTGGAATTCGGTGTCTGCGGTGTTGCCGTTAGTGCCTTCTTTTTCTGTGTCGTGCTTTTCGGGCGGCTCATCGCCCTTAGCTTCAGGTTTCTGTTTTTTGCTCTCGGTAGTGCTGCTCATTTAGGTTCTCCGGTGGTGTCAGCTGTTGGCTTGGGAGTTTCGGTTTCTTCCTGGGATTGCGGAGGTTCTTCCACTTCTTCATGGGTCTGCTCAGTGTCCTGATACGGTGCGGGATTTATGCTGATATCATCGTATTCTTTGCGGTCAAGGCCCTTCATGTCCTCTTCGCCGCTTTGCTCCGCGGTGTCTTGNNATTCACGTTTCCAGCCGGGTATGTCGTGTGGTATCTGTGATCCCGTATCATCCATTTCCTTTTCCACCTCGGCCTTGATATCGAACATGGCCTTTCTGAGCTGGCCGAATCCTTTACCCATGGTCCGAGCGAGTTCGGGAAGACGCTTCGGTCCGAACACCAACAGCGCTACAACAAAGATAACGACAAGTTCCTGAATGCCCAGATCGAACATTATTCGCCTTCCTGATAGACTTTGCGGGGGGGCTTTGGCGTTCGGGGGAATAGCAGGCTCATTGAGGCCATGATACGGTATTCGGGAGAGTTATCGTTATCGTCAATGCCGATGCCCACTCCGATGGTGGAGAANNCCCGAAACGTACTTCTTTCTGATCCACTTCTTCAGAGAAATGGCTTTTAACCACATAAAGCTCGGCCAGTATCTTGAAATCGTGAGCGGCAGCGAAATCGAATCCGACGGAGGTGCGCACTTCGTCTTCAAGCTCCTTGCTCCATGGGGCGGTATAGAAGGCATTGAGGTGTCCGGTAAGTGGCCCTACGCGCTTTGATATGATGAAACCGCCTCCCCATCGGCCCTCTGTACTGAGGTCATCATTGCTTGAAGCGAAAGAGCCGGTAAGCAGATAAGCGAGCGAGGGACCATATCTTCCCTCATCGAAAAAGCGGTGTTTCAGGCTGACGGCGATATCCTCTATTCCACTGAGGGATTCGCTATCGACATATGGGATGTTGACGCCGAATTCGACCGAGTCGGTTATACCGAGGGCGAGCTGTGAGGAGTAACGCCAGTAATCAGGGAGGCCGACCTTTTCTACTGTAACGGCAAATGAAGAGACGCCCTGTTCCGGAGAATCCGCACTGTATGTTGAGAACACGGAGTATGGTCCCGGGGGCTGGTTGCCACTGAGGTCGGCTGCATGGCACTGAGGCCCCAGAAACAATATTGAAAACACAAATACAAGAAGGGATATTCCGGTATTTTTCATTTAATAAAACATACCAGAAATATTAATATGCTGTCAATTTATATATATTATATATAGATATATAATAGAGGCCGAATCCTGCCTCTCTGGATCATATGCTGTGAATTGTGAGGGAAATAAAAAACGGGGCAGTTCCTTATTCAGACTGGGGAAATGGCCCTCCTTCAATGAATGAGATCCATTTCCCCGGCAGCCAATGGGCTGTCTGCTCCCTGCCCCGTACTCGAGTTCTCAGACCACTTCGTGATTCAGATACGTTTCAACCTCTCTTCCGGGATTCGGTATCCCTGCTATCTTCCATGCCTGAACCGGCTCCATGAACTTTTCTTTAACACAGTCCTTGGGCTGTTTTACATTCAGACATACAGCACCGAAAACGGGATAAGAACCCCACTGCTTATAATATTGCCTGATAAACTTCAGTATCTCCAGTCTGTCGTCGGTCAGCTCGCTGATGCCTTCCCGTTCGGCAAGTGCGCAAGCTACCTTGTTGTTCCAGTCGTTGAAATCAAGGAGATACCCGTCGTCATCAAGAATTATCTTCAAACCGGCATATTCGATTTCCTTCATGGTCATATCCCTTTACCCTGTCTCCTTAATTACACCCTAGCACCAATGAGTCCTGCTGTCAAAACGAAAAAAAGTGCCGCCCGGCGGGACGGCACTCTATAGGGGAGGGTACTGAAACTGCTGGACTGAACTAGCCCATCAGGTTGTGCCTCATGTCGGGCCGCAGGAGGGCGCGCAGTATTTGGACTCATTCCTCTGGTCGTCCTCCAGATGACATTTCTTGTACTTCGCTCCGCTTCCGCACCAGCACTGTTCGTTCCTGCCTGGTTTTACCGGGGGAGCAGATGAAGCGTTATCCTGGAACAGTCTGGATACCTTGTTGAAGAATCTCATTGAGCCTCCTGATTGTTTCGAAACTGCTTAACAATGATACAACGTATGACTGCTTTTTTCAACCCGATGAAGGAATATCTGGAAATTGCAATGTTTTTCTTGCTAGAATTGGGGCACTGGGGGGTTCCCCTGGATGTTTCGCGAAAAAGGGATCACCGGAATATGTGGTAAGAGCAGGTGTTTTCCCGTCAGCAATGATTAAAACAATTTCCAGGAGGTTTGTTCTTATGAAACGGGCACTGGTACTTTTGATGATCTGTATTACTTTGGTTGCCGCAGGCTGCACCAGTAGTGTGAAAAGGGTAGAGACCGANNTATCGATCTGAGCGGAAAATGGAACGATACCGACTCGCGTCTGGTGGCTAATGAAATGATCGAGGACTGTCTGGACCGCCCATGGCTTGAAACGTACAAACGAGGCCACAGCGGTAAAAATCCGGTCGTTATCGTAGGAACCGTTCGCAACCGGAGCCACGAGCACATAAATACCCAGACATTCGTGAAGGACCTGGAGCGGGCCCTCATAAACTCCGGAAGGGTTGATTTTGTGGCCAGCCGAAGTGAGCGTGAGGAGATTCGTGAAGAGCGGAAGGACCAGGCAGTCTATTCCTCAGAGGAAACGGCCAAGGAGCATGGCCGTGAGATAGGGGCTGATTACATGCTTCAGGGGTCCATAAATACGATCGAGGACCGGGTAGAGGGTAAACGGGTCATGTTCTATCAGGTAGACCTTGAGCTAATAGACCTCGAAAACAACCGCAAAGCGTGGATCGGTGACAAGAAGATCAAGAAGCTTATCGAGCAGAAACGTCTGGGCTTTTAGGCGGCGGTAATACATTATGAGGAAAGGTCCGGCTGTCAGAGTTCTTTTTCTGGGGCTTGTTTGCCTGTCGTTTGTCCTTTCCGGTTGTGCGGGGCTGGACTATAACGTTCTTGGCAAGCACCTTGCGAATGACGAATGTGCTAAGGCCACTTCATATGTGGAACAGAACCAGGAGAAATATGGGCCGAATCGAAAACTCCTGTTCCTGATGGATGCCGGTACGGTCAACCTGTACTGCGGAAAATACCAGGACAGCAACCGTTATTTTCATGAGGCCGACCAGCTTGCCGAGGACCTCTGGACCAAGAGCTTAACCAAAGAGGGCACCGCCTTTCTGGTGAACGACTATACCATCCCTTATGCGGGCGAGGATTTCGAGAAGGCCCTTATCAATGCCTTCTCGGCCATTAACTACACCATGATGGGAAATTATGACGAAGCATTGGTCGAGTGCCGCCGTCTGAACAGCAAGCTTGAACTTCTGAACTCAAAATACGAGGAGGCGAGCGTCTACAAGGAAGACGCTTTTGGCAGGTACTTGAGCGCTTCGATCTACGAAGCCCAGGACATGAAGAGCCTGGCGAATCTTGACAGTGCGTTCATTGACCTCAACCGGTCAGTAAATGTTTTCAAAACATATCATGCCGACTATGGCACTCCCATGCCCCGCATCGTTAAGGAAGACTTCCTGCGAATAGCAGAGGCGGTCGGGAGGCTTGACGAGGCAAAAAGGACGTTGGGCAACCAGGCTAATACCAAGTGGACCTCACATAAAGAGGCCGCTAAAATGGGCAAGGTGGTCCTTTTACACATGAACGGCAGGTCTCCTGTCAAGGAGAGTGAGGATATTATAGCGCCTTCCGATAGCGGTCCGATCAAGATATCGTTCCCGAAATACAGAGTAACGGAACCCGCATGCAGCCAAAGCACACTGATCGTGGAGTCACCGGAAAAAACGTATCGTGCACAGGCAGAACTTGCAGAGGATATAAACGAAATAGCGGTAAAAAATCTTGAAGACCGCAAAGGCAGGGTCATACTCAAGACAATAGCCCGTGCAGTGGTCAAGCAGGTGGCTATCAATGAGGCCTCGAAAGAGGTGAAGGACAAGGAAATGCGCGAATTGACCAAGTTCGGCCTGAACGTGATCAATACTGCCGTTGAAAGGGCTGATACCAGGACCTGGCGTACACTGCCTGCCGAAATATTGATGTCTCGTATCTTTGTTCCCACCGGTGAGTATGCCGTTTCCGTCACCAGGTGCGATGGAAGCAAGCTGTTCATTGATACGGTGAGAGTGGAGGCCGGAAAAACCAAATTTGTACTTCTGGAGACGATTTATTGATGAAAAGGAAAGCCGGAATATTATTTTCTCTTGGAGTCATAATCACACTGTTCGCTTTTGTTTCGGGGTGCAAAACGACCCAGACGCAGACAAAGGCGAAGACAGGCGGAAGCCAGAAACAGAGCTATGAAAGAAAGTACCCCGATTCTATATACCTGACTGCTATTGGCACAGGCCAGTCGGAGCCCGAGGCCCGTAACCGGGCGCTTTCTGAGCTTTCAAGGATATTTGAGGCTAAGGTGAAGAGCGACACCATGGACCGGGTCCGCTCCGTGGTAAAGACCGCCGGGGGGAGAACGACCGAGGATACCGAGCAGCGCATCGAGTCGCAGCTTGATGTTATTTCTCATGTGGAACTCAAGGGTGTCGAGATAGCCGAGACCTGGAAGGAAAAGGCCACACACTACGCCCTTGCCGCACTCGAGCGTGCCAAGGCGCGCGATACATGGCTCCGGGAGATAGAGGACCTTGACAGGAAAATAGCCTCGAAGCTCAGCGCGGCCGAAGAAATCAGAAGCCAGCTCATGCGTTATCGCGCGCTCAAGGAAACCTCCACCTTATGGCTTGAGCGGGAGGTTCTGGTCAGCAGGCTCAGTGTAATCGGTCACCGTGAGGCGGGGCCGAAGTCCTACGACCCTGCTCGCATATTCAGGGAGATCCCCCGGATCAAGGCCAATATGCCCATATACCTGAATATCTCCGGGGGGTATGGCAGGGAGGCCCGGGAGGTTATTTCCCAGAGGCTGGGCCGCTCCGGCTTCGTGATAACGGACCGGAAGGAGGGTGCTCCAGTGGTCATTTCGGGTTCGGTGGAGGTTAAGCGTGTTGACATTCCGCACCCTGACTGGAAGTACGCCAGGGGACTGGTGGCACTGAAGGTGCGTGACGCCCAGGCGGGGCTGACCGTGGGAGAGGTGAAGACCGACAAGCGCTCATCGCATCTTACGTATGATGAGGCGGCACAAAAGGCAGCAAGGAAGGTCCTTCCGGATGCCGCTGAAGAGCTGGTCCGGTTCCTGGAGGAACCCCCTCTGGCTGAGTGAGCATACCATTCCGGTTGATTTTAACTGCCGGAATATGGTAAAAAATACTTTGCTTTGTGATAATTTGAAACCAGTATCCAAGGAGGATATACATTGGCTCAGGCAGCTCCAAAGAGAAAACTTTCGGTCCTGAAGAGGGCCAGGCAGTCGGAGAAGCGCAATCTCCGCAACAGAATGGTCATTTCCAAGGTGAGAACCTTCGTGAAAAAGGTATACGCCGCTCTTGATTCAAAGGACAAGGAACAGGCAGAGGCCGCCCTGCGAAGCGCTATCAGGGTTCTTAGCTCTGCGGCGTCAAAGGGAGTGCTTCACCGCAATACCGCTTCCAGGAAGATCGCCCGTCTTTCTAAGAGCGTTCACTCCGCGTTCAAGTCCGAAGCAGCTTAACCAGAAGATATTCAAGCGGGAACGCCCCGCCCGAACTTTTGACCTTGAGGTCCGCTTCGCTGAGAAGAGCGAAAATGCGGGCCTTTTCTTTTGGGCTCCCCTTCATGCGGTTGAAATGCCAGTTCAGGGCTCCCAGCAGGCTGTAGGGTTCCTGCGTTTGCGAGAGTACCTCGTAGATATGGAAGACCTCCTCAGGGTCACCACGTTTCAGGGCATCGATAAGGTCGAATGCGGTGTAATCTCCCTGTCCCTTGACCAGTGAGGTAACGTCATCAGCGGTGACATTCTTTTTCCCCAGCATGGTGAGCTTTTCCAGTTCGGAAGACAGTAGTCCGATCTCAGTCCCCACGGAACCGATGAGGTGTTCTGCGGCCTCACGGCTCAGCGAAAGACCCTTTTCCGCTGCCTGACTGCTCAACCACTGTGGGATGTCGCGCTCCCTGATGTCCAGCAGGATGCTTTTGATCCCGGAAAGGGACTGCTGCGTGGTTTTCTTCACTTTCCCCGTGTACAGAAGCACCAGCAGCGCATCCGGAGAGGGATTCTCCAGATATCCGGCCACGATTTCAAGCCCGGCCTTCAGCAGTTTCTGGACGTTCTCGACAACCACGATCTTTCTGCCTCCCATCATGGAGACTGTATACAATACGTCAATGATCTGCTCTGTGGGGAGAGCGTTGTCAGGGGAGTCGATATCGTATACATGGAACAGGAAGTCCCAGTCCGCCTCGGGTATGCTCTGCCGGAGGGCGAACAGCGCCTGTTTCAGCAGATAGGGGTCCTCGGCGTGAAGCAGATAGGCCGGAGCCCTCATGCCTTTTTTCAGTTCGGTGTAAAAGGCCGCTATACTCATTTGTCGTAGAGAATCGCTGCGGCCAGTTCTGCGGACAGGTCCTTGAGTGCGATCTTTATGGCCCGTTCCCGCTCGGATATGACTCCCTCGAGTGCGCCCATCCTGACAAAGGTCACGATGAAAACATTACTCTTTCTCAACGGCCTCTTCCGTTTCCCCGGACCTTCAAGAAAAAAGTCCCCTCTGACGGTTACCTCATACTGTACCGTCAGGTGGTCTTTCATCACGAGGTTACCCACCGCCACCTTTTCCAGTGTTCCCGTAATGGTATACGGTGCACTGGGATCTATTGATATCCCCTTGCGTACCAGTTCCAGCGCAAGGGTTTCATAGAACTGGTCCTGCATTCCCGGTTCAAGTGTCATGTTCTTTATTTCTCCCAGCTTGACCGTGTCTATGGGCGCGCTGGAAACGAAGTTGTACCCGCACCCGGCCAGCAGCAGGAAAACAGATGCCAGAAGGACCATCAGGCGGCTGGATGTCCCCCCCGGAAGGCAGGCATTAATCTTTTGATGGATCATGGGCAGTTATGAGGCCTCCTTTATCCGATGGGATTTATTATAGGCCCCGTAAGCACATATTGACAAGATACCCCGGTCCTTCAGTGCTCAATAAGTTCAGGAGGGTAGTAATATTTACAAGCAATCCATTTTGTTATACTCTCTAATTGTAATGATCCGAAACTCCACAAGGAGGGTAGAATGAAAAACGCCTATATCAAGTATCTTGAAGATGAGCTTAAGAAGCTCGACAGGGAGATCGCTGACCTGAAGAAGAAGGTAGCCAAGGCTGACAAGAACATGAAGACCAAGTACAAAAAGACCATGGATGCAATAACGGAAAAGAAGAACGAGGCCAAGACCCGTCTGAAAGAGACAAAGGCGGCCTGGCGGGACCTTACCGGGGGGATGGAGAAGGCCTGGAAAAGCCTGAAAACTTCGGTGACCAAGGCCCGGAAGGAGTTCAAGTAGTGCGTCTGTGGATGTTGTGCGCTGTACTGCTGGCAGGAGTGTCTTTGCTCCTGTCGCTCGTCTTGCCCGGCTCAGCAGCCGGGGAAGATCGAAAGCTCTGGACGAAGCTCTGTGCCTCATGCCATGACGGTGAGACAGCCCCGACCCCAGTGGCATTAAAGGAAAAATACGGGACACTGGACCGGTTCCACGATGCCGTCATGAAAAAGGGCGCGCGATGCATGAACATCCTGAAAAATGATGAAGGGCTCATCCGGAAGGTAGGGCTGGAACTTGGACTGAAGGAATAAGCATTCCAGTTTTTTTAACGTATTAACATTTCATTGGGGCGCTGAGGCGTCCCGAATGTTTTTTTTAGTGATGGGAAAGCGCATTAACGTTCAATCGTACTGTGGGTATCGTGGCAACGAACGTCCCGATTCGTTCGAACTGGAAGGGGAGCGGATACGGGTAGAGGAAGTCCTGTTTACCTGGCTCGAGCAGTCAACCGGACATCGTTACCGGTGTTTTCGTATAAGGGGAGATGACAGGCACACACATGTCCTTCTGCATGATGAGCAGAGTGATGTCTGGTATATGGGACGTCCCTGAACGGCACTTCAATTATTACAGTATTTGAGTTATTCTCTCCGTGCTTATTATGGTATTTACGCAGACTGTATGTTCGTGCAATAATTGCATTTAAGATGTATGCTCAGTGGAGATGATGGCAAAAGAGGTCAGGAAAATAGAGTCGTTCGATCTTAAGCCCGGAACCCTTATCGGACATAAATTCAAGATACTTTCCAAGATTGGGGAGGGATGGGAAGGAGAGGTCTACAAGATCGTAGAGGTACGCACGGGTATCGAGCGCGCTGCCAAATTCTTTTATCCCCACCGGAACAAGGGAAACCGCATCTCTCGCCGTTACGCACGCAAGCTCCACAAGCTCAGGCACTGCCCTATACTTATCCAGTATCACACTGAGGAGCTCTTCCACTACAGGCGGGTTCCCATAACGCTTCTGGTTTCCGAGTACGTAGAGGGAGNNTTTCGGGATTTCTCAGGGCCATGCCGGGCCGCAGGCTTATGGATTTCGAGGCAGTACATCTTCTGTATGCGCTGGTGAAGGGGATAGAGCAGATACACCTGCAGGGGGAGTATCACGGCGACCTTCATCCTGATAATGTCATTATCAGCCGTTATGGTCTTACCTTCGAGCTAAAGGTCATGGACTTCTTCCACTGGGAGGCCACCAAGGCCGAGAACCGGCAGACCGATATCTGTGATGTGATAAGGATATTCTACGATTGTCTGGGGGGCAGAAAGCACTATGCAAAGCAGCCAGATGCCGTGAAGTATATTATAAGTGGTCTGAAAAAAACACTTATTCTCAAGAAGTTCCGTACCATTACCCACCTCAGGAAACACCTTGAGACCATGCAGTGGTAAGGCTTTCATGTTTGCTTGACTCTTTTTCCAGCTGGGTGTAAATTCCGATAAGGGAGTCAAGGGGCTGCTTCAGAAGATCCGGCCCGAACTAATTCGGAGGTAGGGTGGGAGAAACAAACACTGAAACATTTTGCTGTTCTAAATTTCATTAATTCATGATATGGTTTATCTAAGCATTTGAAACTAAACGTGAAGGAGGTTTTCATGGGATCAAGTGGAGACAAACTTGCGGCACTGATCAAAAAGGCCATCGATGACGGAGAGGTAACTACCGCTGAGTATGACGAGATACTTGCGCTGGCGAACGAAGACCTCAAAATAGATGAAGAGGAAAAAGCCCTGCTGAGCCAGCTGCAGACGTTAATAGATGATAAGACGGTCAAAAGAGTGAAGTAACCTTTTTAGTTTTAATGCATTCCTACAAGTGCCGTTCTTCCTGAATAAACATAGAGGCTTCTTTGTGCCTTTATAAAGGCATATTTGATCAGTTATGTTCCTTCCTGAATGACTCTGTTTCATAGCCTGAGGGCCCCCTGTATTGGTCCTTCGTTCCTGACTTTCTGTTAATATCTGTGCTACCAGTGATAGCTTTAAGGTTGACGGGACAAGTCGTTGACAATGCCTCTTGAGGTAGTATAACATCATTGAGTTGCAGGGGCTTCCGAAAGGGTAAGCACCAGGTAACGGGGGAGGGCTGTTCAAGAGGCAGCAAATCCTGTTTCCCATCGCTCACGCTTTCGGGGTGTTTTTCGGGGGAAGTTGTTCCGTTCAATATTTTCCGGGAGGTAACGATGAAAAAGGGCATCAAAGTATCTGCTGTTGTCACGCTTATTGTTTCAGTAATGTTGTTTGTGTCTGTTCCGGCTATGGCCGAGTTCGGAGATTTTCTGTTCAAGTTCCCCGAGGCGCCAACCAGCGCACAGGGCGGAGAGTTCGACTCTGGAGGTAACTTGTATGTTACCGATAGTCTTGAGAATAAAGTGTACAAATATGCCCCTGACGGCACGTTCCTCATGAAATGGGGAGCACCGGGGGGTGAGGCTGGAAATCTCTGTGCGCCCTTAGATATCGCCGTGGATTCCTCCGACAATATCTATGTTGCCAACGTATTCTGCGGGGTAAAGGTCTTTACTTCTGACGGCCAGTATCTCAGAGGCTGGAATTCTTTCAGTACAAGGATCAATGCCCTTGACATTGGGCCGGACGGAAACGTTTATGTCGTCGAAGAAGGCAATTACANNCACAAGTTGCACGTTTTCTCGCCTGACGGAACCTTTCTCAGGGAATTCGGAGGTTACGGAACCGCTCCCGGTCAGCTCAATCTTCCCTGGGACCTTGCCATTGGGCCTTCGGGCGACGTTTATGTCTCCTCTTACGGTGATAACAGCACCACCGTGTTTTCCAGCAGCGGGACGTTCCTGACCAAGTGGACCTCTTATGGTTCATTGGACGTTGACTCCACGGAAAGGGTGATCGTTGCCGAGGCCGGCGCTACGAAGATATTTTCCAGCACCGGTGTGCTTCTTGATACATGGGCTAATCATTCTTTGAGCCGTGTCATGGTTGACCATGAAGACAATGTCTACTTCAGCGGCGGTACGAGAGTGCAGGTTTATACTCCGAACGAAGAGCATATCATGAGCATAGGGAGCGATTATTTTCTTTCAGACAGTGTGTACTACCCCTATGGTCTGGAGTTCGGTCCTGACGGTAACCTGTATGTAGCCGATGGGGCCAGGCGGAGTGTCCTGGTCTTTACCCCGGAAGGTGAGCCCCTCCGGCAATGGGAGGTCCAGACCGATCCTAACCGTACTAATGATC
>JABAHP010000065.1_pt3 | contig 57942 bp, 78 predicted proteins | sample 7062081 | NCBI WGS metagenome assembly JABAHP01 (sample SAMN14534357, study PRJNA622989) | marine sediment metagenome | biome: marine biome [ENVO:00000428]; feature: marine pelagic biome [ENVO:01000023]; material: deep marine sediment [ENVO:00002113] | place: India: Gulf of Kutch | collected...
AAACAGGCACCAAGACAGGTGATGGTTTACGGCAAGAAGAATGACTATGTGAACGCTCTTTGTGCAACCTATACAACAAGGCACAAAGTTGCCTGCGTGCGGCGATCTCCAAGGGCATATGCCATTTACAGGGATGGCAAGGTTTTTGTCAGTCCCAAGGGCACCAGGGCGCTAAAGAAAGATCGCAAGTTTGGCGAGTACATGCTAACCCATGAAGCGTTCCACTCCAAAAAGAGATCGGACGGTTCTTATGGCGCGGATGTATCCTTCGACCGCGTTGGTGTGATTAAAAGAGATCCGTCCTACCATAAGGCGTTTGCTAGGTATCACCTGGAGGAAGGCGCTACCGACCTTCTAGCCAGGATGGCGCACGGAGTGGACCACAACTACACTGCCGATAACTTCTTCTCCGGCGCACCGGCCTATATGCAACAGATGGGTGCTCTGGCCATCCTTGCCGGTATTGCTTCCGATTGGGATCGGGCCAAGGCATGGAAATTGATCAACCTCATGCACTACAACATCAATAACGATGAGTATATCTTTGAATTGCTCTCACAGGCATTCGGCACACCGGCAAATGGGTGGGATGGCAGTTCTTACTACGCGCTCTTGGTGAGCCTGCAAAAAACAGCCAAGGATGGAAACTATGCGGAGCTTGGCTGGTTGTTTGGAGATATGGAATGAGCGAAGAAAAGTTTCCGACACAGGAAGAACAAGAGGAAGCGGCAAGGGCAGTGCGCTGGCCAGAGCTTAGAGATAAGCCAGAGGTAGACAGCGCCGTTGTGGACGAAATAGAGGATATGATCGGCGCTCAGATGGTTGGGGGAGAGAATGGATCTTAAAGACTTTCTCCTTCTCCTTGCCGAGTTTATGCAACGAGCCGTAGAGTGGATGGAGTTTGCGAAATGGGCATTGAACGGGTTGTTCGATTTGTTTATGCATTCCGCCTGGTCTGTACCGGCATCATTATTGGGATTCTACTCGACGTATGTGGGCGTGCGCTTGCTGTTTTTCTTAGCGGGGAAGATCCTACACTTACCAACATCGCCACCCTCTCATCTAGACCGTACCATGAGGGTGCTTGGGTGGTCAGCCTTGGTGTTTTTTGTCTTGTCTTCGCATATGTGGTGGGACGGTCTGTTGAGTTTTTCTGGATAGAGTATAAAAAGAAGGCAAAAGATGGATAACCTTTGGCAGTTTCTTTTGGTTGCTTTGCCCGGTATAATCACTGGAGCCATCGTGCCGTTGGTTTTGAATTGGAGACAAAAACGGGCAGAGGCGCAAAAAGCTGAGATAGAGTATAAAGATATTGAAGACCAGATCACCGAGCGTGTGCTTAAACGCGCCAGGGAAGAGATTAACGGCTTGACATCGGAGAACAGGGCACTGAAGAAGGAAATGAAGATTGTAAAAGATGAGAAGGAAGCCCTGACTGCGCGTGTCGGCATTTTGGAGGCAGAGTATATCAGGTTGGAAAAACTGATCGAAGATCTGAAAGATGGCTTCAAGGTTGTGTGTGACCAGTTGCGTGACGCTGGAATAGAACCCGCCATCAAACTGGAGGATCTTAATGGAGGAGATTAAGGAAAGGTACCTTTCCTTCCTTGAAGACATGATTGATAAGGCGTTGGCAGGAGAACCCGTTGCCGTGAATTTTGGCAGAGACATTGTACTCGAATTGTATCTTGGAGAAGACAAGATGCTGCATTGGAGGAAGGTAGATGGAAAGTGTACAGGTAACGAAGGCGGGAACGGTTAAACTTAGAGGGATACATCTCCCGGTGGAGCAGGTCAGGGCTGCAATGCTGGAGACTGGTGGGGTTCCGGTTTCAGATCGGGAACTGAACAGTATCCTAGACAATGCACTGACTTCTCACTTTGCCAGTAGCGATGAGAAGCCCAACTCGCTAACCATAGAGGCGATCCCTGATAGGTGGTTCATCCCGATCAAGATCAAACTTCACCTTCCGGGCGATAATACATCACCAGATTGTTGGCTATATTTTGCTGTGCAAAAGAAGACGATCTTTAATGCCTAAGAAGATTGTCTTGATCGAGCCGAAATATTGTGGTTTCGAGTTTGATTACTTACCACAGGGAATACTGTCGCTAGCAGCATACTTGCGGGAGGCTGGTTTTGATGTATCGGTACACAGAACCTTACCACTGCCGCAGGCAGATATATTGGGCATAAGCGCCACAACGCTCCAGTATATTGAGGCGCTAAACATAGCCAGGAAATCCACTGCCGGGATGACAATCATCGGTGGGGCTCATGTCACCACGGCAACCGGTGATGCTATGGCCAGTTGCGCCTTTGATTACGGGATTATTGGCGATGGAGAGGAATCGTTCATCGACCTGTGCTCCGGCAGGCCGCCGAAGGATATTCCTGGCGTGGTACACCATGATGGTGAGGTTGTCATGGCCAGTCCAAACAGGCCGTTTGAGTACAAGTCCAGGGCTGGAGGCCCTAGCATCCCGGCTTACGAGTTACTGGATAGCAAGATCGGCAAGTATGTGAATGTGTGGCGAAACCGTGAGTGGGATTGGCAGTACAAGTGGAAGAGGAAAAACAGGCCCAAGTATTGGGAAACATTCTCTAAGGAGATCCGGCTACTGGCAGACCTTGGGGTAAGCGCGATCCATGTAGCCGATGAGAACTTTGGTTGTTGGCACAGCAGGATACGGAGCACCGTACATGCACTGGATAGGATGGATTGGTGGACCTGCCGATCCGGGGTCAGGAACTTTCTTGATAAAGGACTGCACCGTACCTTGTTTGCCAGCAGGTGCCGTGGCATAGAGTTAAACATAGTCACGGCCAACAAGAGGCTTTTGAACGAGTTTTGCGATCACACCCTGGAAGAGACAGAACTGGCTATAGGGTTGATCGAGGAGATTGGGCTAAACCTAGCCATTACCGCAGTCATAGGTTTGCCGGGAGAGACGGTAGATAGCATGATGGATACCTGGACCTGGCTGCGCGGTAGAAAGGTAAGATTGGAAACACTTTCCCCACTGCCGGGTACAGATTTCTACGAAGACCCGGATCGGTTTGGGCAGTTTGGCTTTGAGGTTACTGTGAGAGAGTTACGTGAAATGGATGTTGACAAACAGTATCATCTTCCATGGAGGATGAATACAATCTCGCACAGCGAGTTTGTAGATATTAGATGTCGTATGCAGAAAGAGTTAGGTTAGGAGGAAAAATGGAAAAGGTTTTAGAACATGGCCGGAATGAAGTGAACATCAAGATGCGTGGCTTTTATAGGCTGAACATCTGCGCACCGAATGATCCAGACACCATTGTTGGTGACAGTGGTTGGATCGAGAACCAGGTGACGAACTTGGGTGTAAACGACTACCTGGCACAACTGTTGGGGAATATGGCCGGTTCCAAACAGGTCACTCACATGGCCCTTGGTACCGGTACGGCACCGGGCGCGGCAGCAACCGCGCTTGAAGGCGAATTGGACAGCACCAGTTCCCGCGCTGCCGTTACTGCTGCAACCTCATCCAACAGCTTTAAGGCGCGGTTTACTGCGACCTTCAACTCGGCCAACTCGTTCGCCAGCGCAACGGTTACTTTGCGCAATGTAGGACTGTTCAACACCAGCACTCAGAACAGTGGGACGGTCATGTGTGGGAATACCTATGCCACGTCAACTTGTGCTACAAACCAGAACGTCAACGCTACATATGACATCGACTTCTCAACATCGTAGCATAGTTGGATTGCATGGGCAAAGTCATCATCGCCGGGCCAGGGAGGGCAGGTTCATCGTTCTTGATGCGCCTGCTCACCCGACTTGGTGAGGACACCGGCTGGACACCGGAGGAAGATGGCTACAATGAGGAATGGAGGGCCGGTTGCGAACAGGTTGTAATCGTATCGCTCCTTGAAGGCGAAGCAACACAACGCAACCTGGATGAAGCTCCCAGGGTTTTGAAGAGCCCTGACTGGTCCTTCTTTCTGAAGCCGGTGTACACGGCGGGATGGATCGAAATCGATCATGTCCTCATCCCTTTCCGCGACCTGGATGTATCGGCAAAGAGTCGTCTCAGTGTTGGTTTGCACTGGATGTGTGAACCACTTGCCGGGGCGTCTATTGAAGATCTCGCAGGTCATCAGGCCAATATCCATGCCCTGGCATTGGGCAGGACAATGGAGGCAGTGTGGGTATGCGGCCTGCCGTACACGGTAATGGAATTTCCACGTTTTGTGGAAGATGTCGATTACTGTTATGGGTGCCTATCTAGGGCATTCAACCTGGAGCGTGGGAGGTTTGGAGAAGAATGGAAAAAACTAGCGAACTTAAGTCAGATAGTGTGGAGGAGTTGATCGCAAGACACAGCGGAATCCACCTGGACATCGGTTGTGGGGCAAGCAAGCAGGAGGGCTTTGTTGGCATGGATATCAGGAGCCTTCCTGGGGTAGACATTGTTCATGACTGGAACGACATGCCCTGGCCGCTGCCCGACGAGTCGTGCAAACTTGTGATGGCGAGTCATGTCGTAGAACATGTCAACCCTGCCGATGGTCATTTTATAAGGTGGATGGATGAGGTATGGAGGATCGCCAAGTATGGTGGTAGGTTGGTCATATCCTGCCCTCATGGTTCGAGTCAGGGGTTCCTACAAGATCCGACACACATCAACGCCTGTAACGAAGCGACTTGGGCTTACTTTACACCAGAAAATCCGCTTTACACCATCTACAAGCCCAAACCGTGGAAACTGGATTTCCTGACATTCGATCCGTCAGCCAACATAGAAGTTGCGCTGACCAAAATAAAAGAGGAGGGGGATAATGGACAACCCGACGATTGAGTACAAGACCATCATACACGACAGTGCCGATCCGGGTTTCACCAATCGTCTCTTGGTCGGCACGGCAACAACGGGCCTGGTCCGTATCGAGTGGGTAGGGGCAAGATATGGGCAGATCATACCGGTAAACTGGAGCCTGATCGAGATGCGCCAGTTCATCAACAGCTACATTCCACTCAGGTTTCAGGTAGCCGACGCGCAAAACCTGATTATGCGCGAGTTCATCGAGAAGGGTTATGAATGGCTGTTTCTACTGGAGCACGATGTGGTCCTGCCGCATAATGCGTTTTTGCAACTGAATGAGCATATGCGGAAGGCAGAGTATCCCGTTGTGTCCGGCTTGTACTTCACCCGTTCTGTCCCTGCCGAGCCGCTGATCTTTCGCGGCAGAGGTACGTCATTCTACGACGATTGGAAACTTGGCGACCTGGTATGGTGCGATGGAGTTCCCACCGGTTGCTTGCTCATACATCGCTCTGTTCTCGAACCAATGTGGAATGACAAAGAGGAATACATGATTGGGGATCAGAAGACAAGGCGGGTATTCGAGACGCCGCGCAGGCAGTGGTTTTCACCCGATCATGACGAGTTCCACACCGTGACCGGCACCAGTGACTTGCAGTGGTGTACCGATGTGATGGATGGGGATTATATCCGCAAGGCTGGTTGGAATAAGTTCTTAGATGAACTTGAGAATGAGGAATACCCGTTCTTGGTAGATACCAACTTGTTCTGCCGACACATCGAGATGGATGGGCGGCAGTTTCCGTCCGATGCTGAGATAGCGTTCTGGGCAAGAAAGGAAGGAGAAGACGATGGATCACAGACTGAGTAATATCGAGCGGCTTTGCCGGTTGTTCTTGCACAACTTTGAACATGTAAGCAGGCGAGAACGTACCGAGAAGATCATTGAAGATTTACATGAAGCAACCACGCCATTGCCACCAACACTTGGAATTTCTGTGTCTGATGGCGTTGGATCAAGTTCAAAATTCGGAGGGTAAAATGGCCGATCTGATTGATCGCATCAGTGGAGAGGATGGGGAGAAGATCAATTTACACCGGTTCGTGGGCCTGGAGAGGCTGTACGCGCTGGGGGTTGTGACCGGTGCGGAGATTGTGGATGAGTTTGGTTTGACGGGCGACGAGTTGACCCAGGCGTTGGCGCTGAAGGATGAGATTGATGCCTTGAGCGGAGCAGATGCCAAGATTCTTTATGTCGCCAGAGTAGAATCGGTGTGCATGTGTATCGAGGATGGCGACGACACGATCTACCACGATGGCGGTGTGGTGGATAAAACGAAGGTGCTTGAGGACTTGTTGATTAGCTGATGGCCCTTGATGCATATGTTGGCTCATTCAATATAGACAGTAGCATTACCGTTGGCAACGACCAGTCAGTCACGGGCGTTGGTTTCGAGCCCAAGGTCGTGTTGTTCTGGTGGTCGGGTTCGACGGCCTCTAGTGATTCTGTGTCTGGTGGGCTCCTCTCTGCCGGTTTTGGGGCAGCGGCTAGTTCCAGTTCCAGGTTCTCTGTTTCTGAGACCAGTGATGATGCTGCGGCGCAGGCGAATTCGGGACGTGGGAATTATAATACTGACTGTATTCGAGTCTTTAGTGACGGAACGCCTACTCTTGACGGTGTGGCCGATTTCAAGTCGATGGATAGCGATGGATTCACGCTGACCATCGATGACCAGTTTGGTAGCGATTGGCGCATATCCTATCTGGCGCTAGGTGGAAGTGACCTGACCGATGTGTATTTGGGCAGGCGTGCGGTGCCGACTTCTACCGGTGAGTACGATACTACCGGTGTGGGTTTTCAGCCGGATGCGCTCATCACTGTGTCCAATGTTGCATCCAGTGTTGATTCGACCCTGGCGGCGGCCCAACTGATGTTGGGCGTGGCGACGAGTAGTAGCAACCAGGGTGTTGTCGTTGGCTGGACCCAGGATAATCTGACGACCAGCAATACCTGGGGATACGGGTATAACGGCGAGGTAGTTTCTGACGGCGTTCAAACCCGTGAATCGTTTGTCGAGTTCATCAGTGATGGTTTTACGATTGATCATCTGGAGGGTGCGGTAACTAGGTACTATTACTATATCTGTCTGAAGGGTGGGCAATACGCTGTTGGGGATCTGACCACGCGCACAGACTCTAATGATATTGAGGAGAATGTTGGGTTTGAGCCTGCTGCGGTGTTGTTTTTCAGTGCGAACCGAGTACACTCGACTCAGGATACGGTAACAGATCACAACAGGCTGTCCATTGGTGCAGGGACCAGCACGAGCAATCGGGCGGTGCAGGCCATCAGCGACGAGGATGCTCTGGCCGATACGGAGACTGCGTACACAAACCAGGACGATGCGGTATACGCGCATGTGGTGGATGATGCGATTGAGGCGTTGATGGATATCAAGTCAATTGACTCGGATGGATTTACGTGCGTGATGGATGATACAGAGAGTTCTTCCTGTTGGGTGACGTATCTGGCGATGGGGGCGGAGGAGGCGGCGGGGGAGACACTGAGCATATCGATAACGCAGAACGACAGTGCGTATGATGTAGAGAAACCGATCATTGTGGGGTAGCACATGGCATCAACGGGAGAAGTGTATCCCCAATCAGCAGAAAGTACCAGCGAACCGCCCTGGTCAGATAACGCCTGGGCCAATGCGACAAATATCTATAGCGACGATGGCAATACAGCCAACGTCACACCAGCGAACTTTGACACAGACGATCAGACCTATGTTCTGAAAGCCTACAATTTCGACTTCAGCAGCATTCCCGCTGGAGCGACAATCGACGGCGTAACATGCCGGATCAATGCCTGGTACGATAACGGCAGCGGTTCTCTAGACCTCTGCCAGCTCCTTGACACGTCACGCGCCAAAGGCGGCACAAATCACGCATCAACGCCGGTAGCGTTGAGCACCGACGATACGACAATCATCACCGAGGGTGGCTCATCGGATACCTGGGGCAACAGCCTAACGCTGGAATGGGTACAAGATACCGATTTCGGCGTTGCGCTGGGTTTTATCGCCACCGCTGACAACTGTGACGTATTCGTTGATTACGTCACGCTTGAAATCGAGTATACCGAAGCGGTAGTAGACCTGAATGTCAGCGAGGCTGAAACGGTCACGGTCAGCGACACCGCCATTGTGGCGATGGCCGACATGGTGGTTAGCAAGGCAGAGAGTGTCACGGTAGCTGACGCCTCGCCTGTGGTTAGCATTGTCACCCCTGCTGGCGACCTGGATGTAATCGAAGCAGAAAGCATCGATGTCTCCGACTCCCCAACGATAGCCCTTGCCGATCTTGAGATCACAGAATCCGAAACAATTGATGCCAGCGACACCGACAATATAACACTTGCCGATCTGGAGGCCAGTGAGACCGAGACGATCGATGTCAGTGACGCAAGCACAGTGTCCATGGTGGACCTGGAGATCGTTGAATCTGAAAGTGTTGGGGTAAGCGACACTGAGAGCATAGGAACCCCATACACAACGCTGGAAGTCAGTGCATCGGATTCGGTCGGTATTACCGCGACTGTGCGACATTACTCAGAACTGATCGTGGTGATGGACACGCCAACCATCAGTGTCCAGTCCGTTGTCGGTACTTTAGAGATTAGCAAGTCCGAGTCCGTTGGAGTAACTGACACCGAAGAAGTTCTGCTTGAAGCACATATCAGCGAAGCAGAGAACGTTGGTGTCAGTGACGACCCAACCATTGAAATGCAAGACCTTGTGGTTAGTGAAGCGGAAAGCATTGACGTTTCCGATTCCGAAACCACGGTCCTTGTACCCCTTATCAGCGAAGCAGAAAGCATCGATGTTTCCGACTCTCCTGCCGTAGCACTGACAGATCTAGGGATAACTGAAGCAGAATCGGTTGGGGTAAACGACACGGCAGCGGTAATAGTAGCACCACAGGTCATCGAGTCTGAGGATATCACGGTAGCCGACTCCCCTGCCGTGGCGATGGCCGATGAAGAAGTATCCGAGTCCGACAGCATTACAGTTAGTGACACGGCAAATATTCTCCTGCCGGAAATTGGTGTCATCTATATCTCCGTGTCAGATCAGGTTGGTGTCAGCGATACCGACGCTGTTGAGATGGAGGATCTTGCGGTAAGTGAGGCAGATAGTGTTACCGTAAGCGATGCCAGCATTGTTCGCAAGATCCACCTGGTAAGTGTGTCAGACGGTGTTACTGTAAGCACTACAGTAACCGTTCTGAAGGTCCACCAGGTAAGCGAAGCAGAAAGCATAACCGTCAGCGACACAGATGCGGTTGCCATCACCCTGGAGATCAGCGAGTCAGAGGCGGTAGGGGTAAGCAGTACGGCCCAGGTCAGCATTCCAGAGATCGGCGCGTTGGCGGTTTCTGAGGCAGAGACCATTACCGTTGCCGACAGTGCGGAGGTAGAGCTTGGCCTGGAGGTAGTCGAGTCTGAGAGCGTGGATGTTTCGGACTCTGCCCAGATCACCCTTCTTGAGGCCGGTGTAATTGCCGTTTCTGAGTCCGAGGGAATAGCGGTCCAGGATAGCGCCCAGATCTCCATGGTAGATCTGGAGATCTCTGAGTCCGATGGAATAACGGTAGCAAGCTCTGCCTCAGTCCTGAAGGTCTCTGTTGTACAAGAAGCCGAGTCAATTGTTGTCTCAGACTCCGCAGCAACACCTCAAATAGAGACAGGCATAACTGAAACAGATGGCATTCTTGTAACCGATTCACCTGAGATCGACCCTCCGACGATAACGATCTTCAAGTCAGAGACAATCGCGGTTTCTGCCACGGCAACGGTTGTTCGCGGGGAACTTGGTGCCCTGGCCATTAGCGTAGCCGACACAATAACCACTTCTGACCTGCCGACCGTTGATCTGCTACTATTCGCGGTAGCAGTGGAGGTAGTTGGGTTATCTGATACGCCGATTGTAGGCGAACCGGCAGCAACGCCGTTGACAATTGGTACAAGCGACAGTATTACCCTTTCCTCTGCCGCTGCGATCGATCCACTAGCCATCGCCTTAACAGCGAGCAGTGGGATAACAGTAGCAGGCACATCAAGTGTCCAGTTGCCTGGGTACGATTTGTTTGTGAGCGTGTCGGACAGTGTATCTCTGTCAGCAGTTGTCATGCTTGGTATCATCACGGCAAGGCTGAACGTGCGTGCAATGGACTACAACCCAACCACTGTTACCATAAGGGATTATGTTGCGACAATCTTTGCCAAGGTTGCTGATAATTATCCTTTCTCTGTTGAGGTTGAAGACGATTAGGAGGTAGTCGTGCCTAACAAGTACAAACTTGGACAAGTGGCCAGGTGTAGGGGAACCTGGAGGGATGAAGATTATGCAGTGACAGATCCAGACAATGCCTACTTTCACCTGATCGATCCATCCAGCAATGAGGATACTTACCAATATGGGGTCAATCCAGAGGTTGTGAAGGTGAGTACCGGCGTGTATTATGTTGACGTGTTATGCGATGAGGTTGGGGTATTCCAATATAGGTACTACTCGACTGGCAGCACCGCATCGGCAGATGAGGATCAGTTCGAGGTAGTGGAATCTGCACATGACTGACATATGGATGCTCCTGCTGAGTGACATCCATACCGGTTCTGCATTCGGGCTCTGGCCGCCGGATATGGTATCTTCTTCCGGTGTTACTTTGAACCTGAATATAGGTCAGGCATACCTGTGGAAGAAGTGGTTAAAGATCAAGAAAGAGATCTGGAGGCTTACTAAGGGAAAAGGCCCTGATATCGTCTGCGAGGTTGGAGACTCGATTCAGGGCAAGAACAAAAAGGGTGAAGGTGAGTTTATTATAGAGCCTAGCAGCGCCTTTCAGGGCAGGGCGGCAATAGAGATCATCAGTATGGTACTGTCTGCCGATACCGTTTTCTACAAGTTTAGGGGCTCACGTTACCATGTTGGAAAGCAGGCAGAGACGGAAGAATGGATAGGGGCAGAGTTGGGCAGCGTTACCGATGATCTTGGGTACCATTGTTGGGCCTGGATGCCATCCCTTGACGTTGATGGTGTGATCTTTGACATCTCGCATCACCAGTCTGCCGTTCAGGTAAATCGTTCCATGCCGCTAGAACGAGAGAGGAGGTACAGCAATCAGATAGTAGAGCCGATTAAACCGAAACCACACCTTATCATAAGGGCTCACGGCCATGTCTCCGCTTACGTCGAAGTAGATGGTGAGGCTTCCCTTGGACTTCACCCACTGAAATTACAGGATGACTACGCAAAAGCGAGCACTGTGCCTAACAGGTATTTGACAAAATACCTGGGTGTGCATCTCATTCAAATAATGCCTAAGTTGCTTGGGACGATGAAGCAACCGTTTATCGTACACCCCTTGCGATTTATGCACCCCCCCCTGTCCAAGAGACAATATAGGAGAGATGCAAATGGACAAAGAACCAGACTTCACAATGGGAGATCTGCTACATGAATTGGCGGAGCATTTTGGTAGACCGGCAAATGTGGAAGCCTCCATCGATGGCCTGTATACCACTGGCGAGATTGCAAAACTGTATGGAGTAAGTCGCTCGAAGGCTTTGGGTGAAATCAAAAAGCTATTTGAGAAAGGGAGGGTTGAGATATCAAGTAAGAAAATAAAGCGGTTTAGCGGCGGTGAAGTTGTTGTGCCAGCTTACAGACTTATAGAGCCAAAAGGAGAAGACAATGAGTAAGATCAAAATAGCGTATGTCGGAGATAGCCCATTCATATTCAGTGGTTTTGGCGTAGTGGCCAATGCCATCCTGTCCGGGCTAGATCCAGATCTGTTTGACGTTTCTATCCTTGGAACGATGTTCCACCACTACCCAAGTGCCAAGTCGATGGCAAGCATTCCTGCGCTTGAGTACTACACACCAACTTGTGTGCACGATGCCATGGGCTTCAAGGCTGCCATTGAATTCCTTCAGTATACCAACCCAGACGTTCTATTTTTCGTCGGAGATCCGGGTACACTAAGGAACAGGTTTAACACTCTCATGCTAACCGGTATGCAGGGAGCAATCCCTGCTGTGACTTACTTTCCAATTGAAGGTGCCCCACTAAACCCTCACATCATCGAACAGGCGCGTATGGTTCATGGTCCGGTGACATATACTGAGTGGGGCCAGAAGATCTTGTACGATCAGGCCGTAGAGGTAGATTGGATATGGCACGGGGTTGATCATGCCCCATTTGAAAGATACTCAGACGATGTGCGCAAAAAGTTAAGGAAACTTGTAGGTTGGCAGGATCGATTCGTGGTTGGTTTAGTTGGCGTGAATAAGAGAACCAACAGGCAGCCAGTCATGATAGAGGCAGCAAAAATCCTGAAGGATCTTGGCAGGGATGATGTAATGTTATACATGCACTGCCAGAGTACCGGTGACATGGCTATGGGCGGCTGGGATCTCGAATGGATAATCGATGCATACGATGTGAGAGATCAGATCCAAATGAAACCAAACCAGGTCGAACACCAGTATATCGGCAGACCAAGGGTTGGAACCCTTGAGGAAGTCCTATCGCGTCCAACGCCAAAGGACAAAGAGGAGGAGATCGACAACCTGATCTCTATGGATTTTGTTACCTTGCTCAACCTATTCGATCTGTACCTGGACCCGGCCAGCGCACACGGCTTTAACTTGCCAGCGGCAGAGGCGGCAAGGTGCGGTGTTCCAATTGTCACCGTTGACGATGGCTTTGCCAGGAAAGAGATATTCGGCAGGTGCGCTTATATGATGGTTCCCTCCGCTGCCGATTATTGGCATACCGGCGCAGTTCTGCCGCTGGTAAGTCCCAAAAGGATCGCAGATACAGTAATCAAGTTTTGGGATAATGAATCACTGAGATTGGAAGTTGCAGATAATTGCAAGGTGTACTTTGATGGCATCACCTGGCAACCTGCCGTTGATCTTTTCAGTGAAAAACTCAAATCTGCCCATGAATGGGGCCTGGAAATGGTTGGAGAGATGCCTGAAAAGGTGGAAGACTTGTTGTAAACCAATTCAAAAAGGCAATATCCTCTTGATATTGCCATCTGGTTGTGTATAATTAGGGTATACAGATTATACTCTGGAAGGAGGCATCGTGCCTGCGGCAGTAGATAGGTGTGTGCGGAGCCTACTTAGTAAATGGAACGACGATCCATCAAGTCGCCCTGCCCCACGCGAGAAGGGACAGAGTGCCAAAGATCAAGCATGGGCGATATGTAGCGCGGCTCATAAAAAGAGCGTTGCTGCATCGCTTGAGTTAATGCTTGAGGGCGGCGGCGGCCCCACTCTCCTGGGCGCTGCCGCTACCAACCGTCCTTATATCCCGCACCTGAAGCCAACTGAGGTTGTCGAGCGGGATGAGGAAAAGTTACTACTTGTTCACCTGGCCAACTCCGGCCACTTCAACCATCCCACCGGGCCATTCACCCTTAACCGTGCTGTTTTTTCGATCATGATCCAAAATCACAAATCAAATATCATCGGGCAGGAAGTGGCCTATGATTGTCGGCACAGGCCGGATGATGGCGCGTATGGCTGGTTTGTGGATCTGATGTTGGGTGATCAGGTTGATAAGGGAGAAAAAGAGCTTTGGGGATTGGTCAGGCCCACCAGTGTTGGCCTGAATCGAATCGAAGGTGGTGAGTATCGCTACAGTTCCATGGAGTTCCACCGCAACTTTGAACGCGATGATGTTGTTCTCGACCTAGAGGACACGACCGAGGATTTTTGTCTCGTAGATCTGGAGCTAGAGACAGAAGAAGAAGACGAGACACCGGAGGAGGATATGCCAAAAGATGACGAAGTAACTCTTGAGCAATTGAAAGATCTCCAGAGGGAGCGGGACGAGCTAAAGAAAAAGGCAGATGCGGCAGAGGCGAAGGCCAGGGAACAAGAGGAGCGTGCCGAAGAACAAGAAAGCCTGGCCTTGGAAGCGGAGAAGAGGGCTATCGCACTCCAGAGGCAGGCCGTTGACTCCGAGATCGATGCTGTTGTGGCACTTGCCAAGAACCACAAAGATGAAGATGGTAACGCGCTCCCGCGACCGCTTATCGAATGGATCGCCAAGTTTCTCAAGTTCGAGGAGATTGGTGAGGAAGAGGGAGTTGTCCGGCTGGAAGAGGGCATGGAGGTTCCGAGTGCCGTGCAGGAGTATTGCATCGGTGCCGTGAAAAACCTGATCCCTACGATGCCTGGTGCGGTTCCCGCAGAGCGCCAGACGCATTCTGGCAACAGAGAGGGCTCCGATGACGATGATTTCGACTACAAGAGCCTGTGGGATGAGGAGGAGTAACAATGCCACTTCAAATCAGCGCAGTTCAGACCTTCAAGAACCGTGCCGTACTCAACGTACTGTCCAAGTTGTGGGATGTGGGAACCTCACTGCCGTTTGACCGGTCGTACATCTCTGCTGATACTTACGGCAACCGGTTCCAGTATCCCGGAATGCTTGTTGCTTTCAACGCTGACAAGACCAAGTACGTTCCCTGGAACGCTAGTGGATCATACGGCACTTACAGCACCTACCTGGAAGGTATCATCTATGCCCTCTATGAGCACACGTTCCAGGAGCAGGTGGTTGCCCCTGCTACTAGGTGTGCGGCTGTTGTGGCCAACTGCTATGTCTTTGGCGGCAACATTGGCGAAGTTCCGCTTGCTGCACGTAATGCAACCAGCATCCAGGGCGTGCAGATCCAGTGGGATGAATAGGTATAGGAGGATTCAAATATGGCGCTTCACCCAAATCCTTTGAGTTTGAAGTTCGTAACCGGTGTGGTGCAAACACGACCGGATGAGGCTGCCTGGCGTACACAGTATATTGGTAACAAGTTGCTGCCGACTCGCAAGGTTGGCGGATATGAACTTACCTGGGATGTGGTACAGTCCGAAAATGGACTGGCAGGCATCTACGCCATCAACGGCAGGCCGATTCCTGGTTCGGACAAGTTGTTCGAGCAGCGGTATTCCGAGGTCCAGAACGTCATGGCCAGCCGCGTGCTTCACCCCACCGATGTAATCCGCCTGCGTGAAGCAGGCGAGCTTGCTGTATCCAAGACAGGTAAGGCACTACTCCAGGCATCGCAGCGCAAGTTGCGTGAGGCAATTGAGTGGTGCGATGATACCGTGGACGCCACCGTAGAGTACCTGATCATGCGTGCCCTACAGGGCAACATCTACTGGCCGCCCAAGGATGCCGATGGCAACGACATCACCGAGCTTATGCCGGAGTGGGGTAATGTGTCGATCCAGATTGACTACCCCCTGCGAACTGTGTTCAACCAGGCAGCGACTACGTTGAGCGGTTATCAGTCGCGCTCCGGTGCAGGTTATGCCTGGACAGATGGAGACAACGCCGATCCAATTCTGGACCTTGAGGTCATTGCTCAGTACATTATCGAGACAACTGGCCTGGATGCACACCAAGCCACCATCATCATGGGTGGCGAGGTTGTGTCATACCTTGGCGGCATCGATAGCATCAAAAGCTGGATTCAGGGCACGGAACGCGGCACCAATATGGTTGCCTGGAAAGACCTGGTTGACTTTATCCAGATGAAGATCGGGTACAAGATCGTGGAATACAACGCCAGGTGGACCTATCGCACCAATATCGACTCTGCCGATGGCCCGACGATCAATTCGATCCCCTTCCTGGATAGGGGTAAGATCTTGATCATCCCGAACCAGGCAAACCCCGGCTACCTGGCTGTGGCACCGAGTCCAGATGGTGCGTATAAGCCCGGCAAGTACAATTGGCTCGTTGCCGACAAGGAGCCACCCTGGGAAACCCGTGTTGGCGAGGGCCAGGTATGCTTGCCGATCCCGGAGCATTGGGATTCGATCTTTGTGCTTGATGTATTCAACTAATGGCTACGCCTGTTTCGCCTTACTGCAAGTCGGATGATGTTGCAGCCCTGGTGCCGCAACTCATCCACAATGCGGCTGACTTTACTGCAACCACACCGATTGCAGTGGCGACAGTTACAAAGTTCATAGGTTGGATCTCAGCGCAAATCGATATGGCCTTTGCTGCTGTTGGGTTTATAGTACCTTACCAAGAGATCAGCGGTGAAACCTGGCCAACCGCCCAGAATCACGCACTGGAACTGATGACGAGCTTCGGTGTTGCCGGGTTGTTAGTTGGTCCAGTTGTGAAGCCTGCTCCCGCGATGGGCCGCGAGAGCGGCAAAAGCGATAACTCGTTTACAACCGCCTACAAGGAATTCCTGAACTCGATCCCGATCAATGGCGCAGGTTTCAGAATGAATTACCACCCTGGCTCCGATGCGGAGAAGATGTGTAGGTATCCAAGGGGTCCATTGACCGATCATCTACTAGGCTACTTCGACATGACCAGCGTACAGACCGTGGATGAATACACAAACACCATCAAGACGATGCGCAGGGTGTATGCCGTAGATAATGTGTGGCCGCTGGATCACATGAAGAGTGCGAGGGATACGCTTCTTGCCTAAGAAGGCGCATTACTGGCATAGACTTCAATCTGTCCTGGAAGATCTGGAACAGAGAGAGGGTTATGTAGAACAGATGGAGCCCTTGGCTATGTTAGCCATGGAAACACTGATGGCTAATATTACCAGGGAACAACCGTATGGTCACGAAGAGTACGATCCAGATGGGTACTACGCAGTAGGCACCGTCAGTGAGCGGATCGGCCACACCCCGATCGAGGATGGATGGCGCACTGAGATCACAGAGGGTGAAGGTGGTAGGATCAAGATGCGTCTCAGGAATATCTCTGAGCACATCAGGTATGTTATCTTGGGAACACCGCCACACCCAGAGCCTAAGACTAGCCCGTTTGTCTTTTTCTGGTGGGGTGCTCCACAAAGATGGCCTGCACCAGAGTTCAACAGAAGGACCGGCAGGAAGATGGGGCCTGGGTACTACAAGTTCCCGATGATTAACCATCCCGGCCAAGATCCAAACCCGTTTGTTGCCAGAGCAAAAGATCAGTCTAGGCCAGTAATGGCACAGGGTATCCGACTAGGCACTGCCGGGTGGGTACGTGCAGTCATGCGGCGTTTCGGACTCAAGGAAAAATGAACGAGGTAGCTTGTCAACGTGCAATTCAAAAGCTGATACAGGACTACTCAAGTGTGCTTACCTACGGGCATATTCACGGTGGCACGCAAAGGGAAATACAACGTGTGGTACTGAGCATGTTTACTCGCCCGGCGCAGTATTACCATATCGTGGTCCAGGTCCAGCAGGCACGTGAGGCCAGTGAGATGCCGCCAGGTAATGTGGCAAAGCCTGCACGCAGGGCAATCTATGATTGCATGGTTCATGTCTCAGATCCGGCGTTGCCATCCAATGTGGAGGGCGAGGAACAGTACGAACTTGCCCACACATACTTCCGCACCATGTGTGATGGGATTGCAGCTATGGTCCCAGGGACTTACTGGCACAGTGGTGGGATCTACGCCAGTTACTTCGAGGGCTTGCCGATCTGCATCGCTGATCCCGAAAGCAGTTCTGTGTTTAGTTTGACAAGAGGTAGGCAGGGCGATAGGATGGTTAGAGTGCAGAATATGGATACGATCGACACAGACAATGAAGTATGGACGCCAATTCATTACTCACAGATCTCCTTCACCCTTGAAGAGTCATAGGAGGCGCGTATGACAGTTGCGTTTCTTGGTCGCACTAGAAAACTAGGCAACAAAGCCGTGGTCGGCCCGGTCACGGGAATTCATTACGTCATTACCTCAGAGGGAACACCTGTGAGCATCTATGACGTGGACGAGTTGTTGACTTTGACCGAGCCGCCATGTTGTGGTGAATCCCTGCCGTTTGGTGGGGAAATCAGATCGTTCGGCAGGCATGTAGCAACACAGTTGCAGGTTGAATCTGTCCCGGACTATATCTGGGATGCCAAGCCGATGAAAGCTCCTTCCAAAAGCAAGGGGAAGAGAAAAAAGTTGTACGATGAGTACGAGAGACCAGGGGAACCGGTTCTCGTTGTCGAGCAGGCCGATGAGCCTGTAGAAGAAAGCAAAACTGAGGAGGAATAAATGGCAGGAACATATTATACTCCAGCGGCCCCTACCGTAGTAGAGGGGTTTATGGTTCAGCCGGAAAGCCGTGTCTTGGTTGGCACCGAATACCTGTATGGCTCTTTGGAGGTAACGAGTTGGACTTACTCAACCTATACTGCTTCCATCGGCCTGCAAAGCGGCAAGGGTATTGATGTGGGCCAGTTGGAATCCCTGGGCTTCAGTCACGTTCCCACCTTCGAGGCAGTGGAAGCCGCAAACCTCCAGACCAGCAATGTCTGGGTGCTCACCGGGGAGGAAACCACTATCAGCATCGGCCTGCGCCAGTTCAAGCCGGAAATTCTCAACCAGGCGTTGGGTACCGGAACTGGCTATGCCCTGGGCGACGAGTTTTTGATGACCTTTGGCGGCAAGTGCGACTTGCAGACCAGGCCGATCAGCATCGAATTCACCAATGTCGGCTGTGGGGCTCCTAGCTCAGAGGATGTCAGCGGGGGTATTAGCGGCGGCGTACTTACCCTCTATGATACCTTTGCCTCTTCCGGCCTACCATGGGATGACATCAATGCCGGTGCACTGAACAGCCTTGCCCTAGAGTTCACTGTTCGACCGGTGCTGACGCTGGCACTTGGCAATCGGTTGGGTAACCTCTACTTATATTAGAGGTAAAGATTACCTAGTAAAGTAGGAAGTCTGTACCTGTGTTGACAAAATGCGCTGGCGTGGGTATAATCTTGCCAAAGGAGAAGACGCATGGCAAAAGTTAAAGATCGGGAAATCGCCCTGATATCGCCAAGGGGCAGGAATGGTAGGCGTGCCACAAACTACCTAATCACATTTATAGGTGGTGGTCAGGATGAGGCAGATATAGAAAAACTTCTCTCATTGACGGTGGAGGACAAGTTTCTGGACCATCACCTGCCGCAGTTTATGAGTGAAAAAGATGCCAAGTTTGTGGATGAGAATGCCACCACCGGCGAGTTGCTGCAACTGGTAATGGACATCACCACCAAGGTGTTTGAGGGCTTCCAGGAACCAGAGGTAGATGCAGCACTAAAAAACTTGCCGGGAGCACAGGAGGAGGATCAAGAAGGGTAGGAGTAGACCCCCTTGCCGAATGGCGTCTGATCCGCCTTGTGTGCAAGCACTTTGGTTTTACCAGTCAGTATGTCAATGAAGACATGCCGGTTCTCCCTGACTGGTATTGTTGCATTTCTGTTGCGCTCGATGCTGAAGAGGAAGAAGCGTACATGCAACAGCGCAACGCCTACATGGCTGCCGGGGGAGATCTAAAAAAGTTCCCGAAGCGACCGCAACGGTATACCCAGGTCAGGCGAACGGAGATGGCAGAGGAGAATCCGTTCGATATTGTTATGGGCGCGATGAAGGGCGCGAAGGTGCCTACTGCCAGGGGGAATATCAATGAGTACGCAAAGACCAGGGGGTTGCAGAAGGTCTTCCAAATGCCGGATGGAACGATCGTAGACGATGCCGGAAAGCCGGTAGAACCAACCCCCGGCTCCATCTTTGTAAAGTCTGAGTGAGGGGCCGAAAGGCTCCTTTCTTTTTTAGGGTGTAATTATGTCAGAAGAAACTACAACCCTGTTATTTGAAAGCGAAATTGTAGCCAATATCGATACTCGGTCGGCTATGACAAAGCTGACTAACCTTAATAAAAAGGTTGGTGAAGTTGAAGGCACCATTACCTCTGTCTTTGCATCGATGAATCGCATTGCCGGTAAAATTGAAGCATCGCTCGACTCTGCATTTGATTATACCGATACTATTTCGAGCAGAATGCGTGATATTGCAGACGATCTCAATTACTATGAGAGCACGCTGCGAGACATAGAAAAACAACATCGAGAAGTTGGTGAGGCCGTGCAAGAGCAGGTTGCTGTGCAAAGACAAGCAACCACTACCGCCGTAGAGAGCAACGAGACCTGGGTGCAGGCAGAGCAAGTTACCCAAAAGGAAGTTAGGAAGACTATTAGCGCCATAGATGACCTTGACTCACGAATCCGAACCTTGATGTCAAGGTATTCCGGCAGGGCGAAAAAGGTTGGACCTGAAGCTGGAACCTTTGGTACATTTAAAGGTGAGAAAGTTGTAAGCGATGCGCTCACATCAATGATAGAGATGTTCCAAAGCCAGTATAAAGACATTGGCCTGGAAAAAATCTTGTCCAGAATAAATAAGGTGGTTGAAGAAAACTCTTCTGTTGTTGCTTCTGGGGCAAACAGGACTACAGAGCAAGTAGAGGCGGCGTGGAAAAATCTGAAGTATAAGTTATTTGGTGATCCAATCATTATCGATATTGTAGATGCCATGGAGCATCATCTTGTCAAGCGCATGGAGAAAATCATCAACCGGCACAAGGCAATGGTTGGTGAAGATCTACTCAAGCCATACGAAGAACTTGGTGTTTCGGCAGCAGATGCCCTTAAAGAGTATAGCGCCATCCTAGATGACATACTTAAAGTCGATCCAATTGCACGGGTTGCCGCTACTGGCAGGGCCGATCCTGTTGGTATAGTAAGGGTTTTTGAGAGGATTAAATCAGAAGTCCAAGAACTGAAGGCTGAAATCGCGCTCGTCGGTTTGGAGTTAAAGGAAGGTCTTGTAGATCCTATAACCGATAGTGTGGAGTTGTTAGTTGCGGCTGTTTCCACCCTGCCGGATGAAGCCAAAGATGTAGCCAGGCAGTTGAGGGCAGGTTTTGTAGATCCAGTAAAACGTAGTTTTGATGGACTTATTTATGCTATTGGGACTATACCGCCTGAAATTAAGCGTGTCGGCGGGGAGTTAAAGGGCGCGTTTATAGATCCCATCACCATCGGCTTCGCCAGACTTAGTGGGGAGATCAAGGCTGTTGCCGGGGAGATCAGAAATAACTTTGTAGCCGAGATCAAAAAGGTTCCTGGCGACCTGGGTAAGGCGTTGATTGACCTCACGACACGGGCATTGAACAGCCTACCCATTGCCGTTCACCGGAAAGTTGCAACTGCTGCCAGGGCTGCCCTGGATGCCGGGCAAAGGATTGGCCAGGGGATCTCTTCTGGTATTTCAATGGCAGTAGATGCGACTAGGGACTTTGCCGCCAACTTACTGTCCACACTGCAACCAATTGGCGATAGGATCTCAGACACCATCAAAGACTCACTTAGGCCGCTTGCGGATGAAATGAAGAGGATTGGCCTTAACGCCGCAAATAATTTAACAGATTCGATAGTCCAGGGCATACAGGATGCAAGACCAAAGGTTGTTGCTGCAACCAAGGAAATTACAAACGCAATAACAAGTGGTTTAAAGTACACTGCCGGTAGTGTTCTGGATGTGCTGACCTTTAAGGGCTTGGAAGAACGCCTTAGAAGAAGATACGCACGTGCCGGGGCGTTAGGTCTGGAGGAGACACGTAAGCATGTTCGTCGTGAGATGGACTACCATGCCGTTGACATAGATGATTTTGTTAATACAACGAACCACCAACTAAGGGCCTTTAGGGAATCCTGGTGGGACGCTGCCCAAGATATTGGTTTGGCCGTAAGTACCATGATTAGTGGCCAGATCCCATTTAGACAATCACTTGGCGGCGTTGGTGTTGCTTTTGACAAGATGTTTGCCGTTATTGGCAGGGGCCTTGGTGTCCAACAGAAATACTCCTCTGTCCAGAAAGATCTGGATGGCACCCTTCGTCTGGTTACACAATCCCTCTCTGGTTATAGGCGGGAGAACGAGATACTTGACAAGGGCTTGCAAAGAATAGCAACTTCTGTAGACAACACTGCCGACTCGATGAAAAAGCAGGGCCAAGAGATCATCAAGCAACAAGAGAGAAGGCGGCAGGGATTGCAGGAACAGATGGTCGCCCTGAGCAAGTGGACCGCTGCTTACGAATATGCAACCCAGGTACAGGCCAAAGGTCTTGATGCTACGGATACAGAGTGGGCCAGAGTTAAAAAGCGGATGACCGATGCTGTAAAAGAGCTAGAGAGATTCGGCCTTGCCAGTGTTGTATACAAGGATATTGGCGGGGATACGAAAAAACTAGCTGAAGAAATAGAGAAACTTGGCAAAAAGACTACTCTTGCCGGTAATGAGGTTAGGACCGGCATGGGTGAGAATTTTAGGAGCGTTTTCAAAAACGTCGAAAAAATGTTTGGGGAGATGGAAAACCAGGCCGAGAAAATGTTATTCAACTTCCCCAAACAATTGTCTATGTGGAACCGGGCAATACAGGATGTTGAGCAAGAGAGCAAACACTTCCTAACCACCTTGCGAGATGGCGGCAAGATCTCTACCGAGCGGTTACAAGACCTACTTCTGGCCTACCAAAACTTGGCCAAGGAGGCGCGTGAGAATCGAAAGTTGGGGATTTTTATTGGAGATCCACAGATGGCAAAGTGGTGGGAGAACGTGGAGCGTAACTCTCTCCTTGCCGTCCGTAACTTTACCCTCATGGCTCAACGCGCCAGGACAGTCGAGGCAGTCAAGGAAAAACTCTTCGGCACAACCAAGAAGGTGACTAACTCCATCATCTCTCTGGGCCAGGCTGCCGGTAAGCATATTCCCATCATCGGTGAAAAGGCCAGAGTTTCACAGGAACAGATGGAGAAGTTCAGTGCTGCCACAGAGAAAGTGCGTGGCTCCTCCAGCCAACTCACGTTTGCCCTCCAGTCCCTAGATCCAGTAATGGGAGATCTTGGTCAGTCCATAGGCGATGTCGGCAGCCAGTTTGGTGCTGTCATGGATGGTATGGCCGAAGTTGCTGCCGTAAAGACCGGCTCGATGATCAAAACATTCACCGCCCTCAAGATTGCAATGGTCGGTATCCTGGGCATCTTTGGGGCGCTGATCGTCAGCACCGGCAAGTTGGCGGCAGAGATAACTACGCTGAACATCACCATGAAGACGGTGGGCACCAACCTTGGCGTGCCGATTTCCTACCTTGAGAATTTGATTGAAGTCTTGAAGGAAACGGGCATTACAACCAAGGAGGCCACAATCGCTGTTACACAGTGGATGCGTGCCAACCTAGCCTTTGAGTGGGAAGATCCGATCACAAAGACCGCATATGCAATGGACGACCTGGCCAGGGCTGCCCAACAGATGGCCGTAGCGATGGGCGAAAACTCTTCGGAGATGTTTGCCAGGTTCATCGACTTTGTACAAACGGGTAACAGCCAGCTTTTGGATTCTGCTGGCATTATGAAAAACTCCACACAAATGTATGAAGAGTACGCCAAGGCCATCGGCGTTTCTGTCAAGGCGCTGAGTATACGGCAGAAGCAGGAGGCCCTGATCTCTGGCCTGATGCGTGAATCGACCAAGCTCCAGGGTGTCTATACCGAAGCTATGAAGTCGGCATCCAAACAGTTGGGCTCGATGAAGCGGTATATAGAAGAGCTTCGTTATGAGTGGGGTAAGCACTTTGAGCCAATCCTGGCCCTGATCATCTTCCGGTTCAATCAACTACTCAAGTTCCTGGCCGGTATCCCGGAGAGCACCAAGAAAACGGTTACTACCTTCATCACCATCGCCACGGCAGTGAGTGGTTTAGTGCTTGGTTTGAGCTTCCTGATCCCCAAATTGAAGGTGGTACTTGGTCTGTTCAAGGCGATGTCCGGCTTGCTCTTGGGCAAGTTCGGTTTGTTGCTCACCCTACTTACTGCCGTTGCCGCAGTATTCTCCCGCTGGTTTATGAAGATCGAGGTAGAGAGCGATGGGGTGCAGGGACTTGTCGATCGGGTGGACAAGATCTTGGAATCGTTTGGTGGTTTGAAAAAGATAATCGAGCCGGTAGAACGTTGGCTACGCAGTTTCTTTGCCATGATCAGCTACCATGTGGAGCGGATCAAATTCCTGGTTGATGAACTCGTTGTTGGCTTCTCTGAGTGGGTACAGAGATTTAGGCAAGAAAACCCGGAACTTGTAAGTCTGATTGAGCGTACCAAGACTGTCTTTGAAGACCTGTTTGCTGTGATCTGGAGAGTAGTCGATCTGATCTTGGACGCCATCGAGGCCCTGCTTGGAGGAGATTGGGAACAATTCTTTGATAAGGTCAAGTTGGTAGGTAAATACATCCTGGCTTGGTTCCTAGAGTTCTTCTTGGAAGTAGTGGTTGCCGCTGCTACATGGGGAAAGAATATCATTACTGCCTTTGCCGCAGGAATAATGCAACAGGCAAAAGCTATAATACCACGAGTGATGACCGCTATCGGCAATCTGCTCAGTGCGTTCTTGGAAGGCCATTCCCCGACCAAAATTGGCCCACTATCCCAGATCGATATCTGGGGTGAGGGGATTATGGATACCTTCCTCAAGAGTATGATGGGTAGGAAGTTCCGGTTCGATGAAGATATGTTTGAGGGTATTGGCTCCCTTCAAGTCAAAGCAAAAACCTGGGGCGATAACATTGTCGATGTATTTACCTACGGCATTACCGGCAAGGCTACGCAGGCCATCGCACCTGCCATGAACTACGTTGGGCAGTTGATTGCCCGATTCCTGGAGGGGCATTCTCCTCCAGAGGTTGGGCCGCTGTCAGAGATTATGAATTGGGGTCGCAATGCCTTTGAGGCTTTCCTTGAGGGTTTCGAGATGGCCGACTTCTCATTCCTGGACAGGGCACTCGACCTGATTCGCAGAAAGCTACAGCTTGTCGTAAAAGATGGCCAGGATGCAGGGAAGAAACTAGCGCAAGCGATGGTTTCTGCACGCACCTTCATCGCTGGTGCCGTATCAGGGGCCAGGGCAACTGGTGGCCCTCTCGATCTAAGCGGAATGAAAGAGGTTGTTCTTGGCCCATTGCGAATCTTTGCCAAAGATGTAGGTTCTACCCTGGAAGCTCTCTTTGATGCCATGAAAGCAGAGGCTTCCTATGAATTCTTACAGGAAAAAATAGAGAAATCAAGGAAAGCAAGGGAAGATGCCATTAAGGCCCTTGAGGATCGGCACAAGGCCATCGAGGAAGAGATCAATGCACTGGTCAAGGCCCGTGCTGAGGCTGCCGGTCTGGTGTATGATGAGCGGTTGGTCAAAGAGTTGCAACGCCAGCTTGCCGATGCCAGCCGCGATGTACAGGATGCACAGAGGAGACTGAGTAGTGTACAGAAAGAGGCCGGGCGCTACGGGGTGAACGTTCTTACCTGGGAGCAGATTAATGCCCAAGCACAGGCAGATCTTGCCGAGCGCAGGCGGGATGAGATCCAGGAGCAGATCGATGCCCAGGAGGAAGTGCAGAGCGAGATCGAGCGCATCCGTTACGAAATTGAAGGGCAGTATATCGATGAACTGAACGCCCTGGAAGCCCGTGCCGAGCAACTAAAAAAGATAAACGAGGCCAGAACCAAGGTAGAAGAAGCACAGTTAGAAAAGGAACGTGAGCGATATGAGGCGGCACAGGAAGCAGCAGAGTACCTTGCCTTGTTACTGGAACAACGCCTGGCCTATGAAGAGGAATTGAAAAGAGCAAACGAGGAGATTGTTGATAAAACAAGCAGGTCATCGAAATCGGCAAAAGGGGCTGCCGAAACAATCGCTGAAGAGATGGAGAATGTGTATGAGGGCCTAGAGGGAGTTGCCGATACCCTTGCCGGGATAGGCTGGCCAGATATAATAGATCCGCCCGATCTTTCAGATATATTCCAAAAGTATTTTGGCCAACTTTTTGGCCCTGGTGGCGTGTTTGATGCCAAGGGTAAGACTTTTGGAGAGTGGCTGAAAGAAACGGTAGAAAGTGTGTGGGGTAAGTTCAAACAAACCAAAGTTGGGCAGGTTCTTGGAGATCTTGGAATCATAGAGATTCTTGAGGGGATAGTGACAGCCTTTGGTAATATAACGATAATGTTGGGAAAAATTGTAATAGCAATCTCAAAAGTAGAATGGCCCGACTCGAAGCCACTCTTAACTCTAAAGGCTGCGCTTGCAGGAATAGGTTCTGCCATTGTCATTGCAAAACTACCGTTATTGCTTGGTGCAATCGCATCTGGAATTGAAACAGTAATCTTGGCGATAATGATTGGGCTCGGTGGTGGCGGGATAAGTGGGGCGCTTAGTGCATTACTGGCTGCGATCGGTGGTCCAATCACGTTGTTAGCTGCGCTTGTTGGTGGTCTTGTATTCCTTATCATTAGGCACGGGCCTGCGGCATGGGAGACATTGAAACAACTATTTGCCATATTCCTGTATCACGTCGATCAAGTATACGGTGCATTTGAGTTGTTGGGTGTTATCATCGGACATTACGCTGAAAAAATCGCCAATTGGTTCGGCGGGATTGGCGATTCAATTGCGGGGTTCTTTACCGGAATATCAGATAAGGTCAGTGGTGCCATTCGTGACTTTGTTGATATGGTTGTTGGATTCTTCAATGGGCTTGTTGATATTCTAATTGGTAACTCTATCATTCCAGATCTAATCAACGGTATCGTACAGTGGTTCTGCAACTTGCCAGGAATGCTCCTTGGTTTTGCAACAGACTTACTCAACGCTGCCATCAAACTTGGAAATAAGATCTATACCGGTATCAAGAGTGGTGTTGACTCTGTAATTAACGGCATAGGGACGTGGATAGACAGCGTAATCACAAACATCAAGAATAAGGCGCAAGCAGTTTGGGATGGCGTTGTAGAGATGGCGAACAGCATTGTAGAGGGAATCAGATATGTAATAACCGATGAAGATGAAGGTGTTGTTGCCAAGATCGGCGGGTGGTTGGATTCTGTTATAGGTAAGATAAAAGACAAGGCGATGGATTTCTTGGATGGTGCGAAAAAACTTGCCTGGCAAATATTCCAAGGGATTAAGCATTGGATAACAAACAAAGAAGAGGGAATTGTTGCCAAGATCGGCGGTTGGATAGATAGCGTCATAACAGAGATCAAAAATAAGGCTGTGAGTTTCTTTAATAACGCAAAGGCTCTAGGTTGGCAGATATACCTGGGGTTCAAATACTGGATAACCGATCCGGTAAATGGTATTGTTGCGAAGGTATCTGGGTGGTTCAGTAGTGTCATATCAAAGATCGCAGGTGTTGCCAAGGGCATCTGGAATGAGGGTCTTAGGCCGGGCCTACAGGGAGTTCTGAACAAGGTTGCAAAGGCAATTAACAGCATTATTGATATAATCAACAATGCGGCAAGTTTCATCGGGCTAGGGAACACCTGGCCATTCCCCATAGGCCATGTTAGCGCACCAGAATTGCCAAGTTTGCAGGTAGGTGGTATAGTTCTGGATGACATCGTAGCTCAATTGCACGCTGGAGAGGTTGTAATGCCACTGGATCGCCTGGAGTCTGTGATGAGAGGTATGGGTCTGCTCTCCACGCAGGTGCCGCCAATATTTGCACCGGTTATGAACTTCTACCCAGGGGCATCACCACAGCAAATTGTACCTGCCGTGGACTATGCGTATAGCCTATACGAAGAGAGATTAAGGAGTGGACAGTAATGCCCAAGGTCAATTTCAAGAAACACTCCGGTGCCCTGCCGCCTGTCAAACTCGATGATAAGGTCTACATCTTATTACAAGGCACATACCAGCGATTGATGAATGAAAAACAGACAACGGCAAGGTACACCAGTAGCGGTGGGATAGATTTCCAGAAACAAAACACCTACAAGCACAGGTGGAACTTTACCTTGGTGGTGCCCCGGTCTACTTCCTACATGACCCTGGGTGAGGATTGCTCTATAACCCTCTCAGACTTTGGCACCCTTGCCGATCTCCAAGCGACAGACGACAAGGTTGCGCCGACCAGCCAGCTTCAGTTCTACGACATAGAACTAGATTGGGACTTTTCTGGCACATACCAATACCTGGTATATATGGAGAAGATGGATACCGTACAGCCACACCAGGGAGACATCTACACCTGGCAGGTTCCGATCTCGCTGTGGGGGTACGAGCCGTAATGATCGAGATCAGTAGCACTCTTCAGACTGCGGCAGGGGCAGAGAGCAGATCCCCAATCTTTAGTGTTGAGGCCATTCAGAAACGTCTGGACTTCAAGCAGGTTAGCACACACCCGATGTATGTTGTCCATAGGGTCGTAGAGGGAGATGGCTACTGGATAGCAACCGGATATAGCTCAATAACCCCAACATCAATCTACTACCAAAGGTTCACAGATATACTATCTGGCTGGTCAAGCGGTTGGTCATCCCTGGTGACAGGCTTACCGGATGCATATATGCACGACTTGTGGGCCGATGGAGATGATGTTGTTGTTGCTTATTGGGATGATGGTGTTAGTGGCGAGCCGGAACTATGGTATATAACCTCATCCGATGGTGGCCAAAGTTGGGGAAGCGCAGCCCTTGTGTACGATCCAGGAGAACCGTCCACCTACAATGTTCAGGGTGTCTCTATTGTGAGCGACACGGAGATTTGGTGGTCGCACGGCCTTGCCGGAACATCCGTAAAACAGGAAAGACTTGAAAAGCAAAACGGCTCGTGGCTCGTGACAGGTTTTTGGACCAGGCATTCAACTGAAACGTTTGATATGATGGACTCTGCATCGGAAAATGCAGTCAAGCAGATGTATGCCAGGCCGGGCGTTGGTGAATATGAAGAAGTCTTGATGTTTAATTCATATAAAGGGTTTGGCGACAGCGATAGATGGCAGGGCATATTCCGGGGATTTATAAACAACTACTTAACGACCGATCGCATGGACACATCGATGGGGTTGTTGGAAACTGACCTAGATTATACATACGGCCTGCGCGGTATGTCCAGGGATAGGTTTGGCGGTTTTTATATCGGTGCAATTCTGGAAGTGTATGGCAAACACGCAGATGTTAGTGGTGTCACTACAGAGAGTGAGTTGTTTATTTGTAGGACAATAGACGGCAAAGCATACGAGTTGATACCTTGTAATATCGCACACAACCAGGATGAACCGATTGATAATTGTTATTTTGCTGGATTTGTTGATGATGGATCTGGCAACCTTTTAACGGTTGCAAGTTACTCCAGTGGCTCCGAAACCGATTGTCGTGTCATGTATGCTGAATCATCGTGGTTCACTGGATCTGATACCGGCCAAGCAATAGAAGGCGATGTGATAGAACCCATCTCCATCGACAGGTCTGTTGGGGTGGTGACAAAGGCGGAGATTGTACTTGAAAATCAAAACGGCGATTATACCATAGATGATGTTGTGACCGAAGGGAATATTATTCGTATTGAGGCTGGTTACAAAACAACCCTGGGAGATGAGTTGCAGCGTAGGTTTACCGGGATAATCGCAAGTTTAAATACAACGCCTGCCCCGAATGCAACGGCAAGGTTAAGTGTATACGACAACCTTTTCCTGGCATCTGGCAAGCTAGGCAGGCCACATGTCCTTAAAGGCCAAAACACATTTCGCGCCGATTTTTCTATTGCCGACAACGATAAGAAAATGGTGCACCAGAGGGGTGTGTGGGCCATGTCTGGTGATAGGCTGGTGCAGACCGAAAAGAATGTCAATGCCTTTGGTGTGTGTGGCTATGATCCAGACGACCTGTATACAATCACCGCAAAGTTTAGGGTGGATGGCAGTATAACAGATGTTAAAGTTGGGCTTGTGGTTGGCTACGATCCAAATGAGGCTTACGATAGGCTTTACACAGTTGTTTGCTACAACCGAACGACAAACGATATTGAGTTTGGGTATATTGACGCCAACGGAGATTACACCCTTATTTCTACAGAGCAAACCGGGCTTGGGTGGAGCGCAGATACAGATTACTGGATGAGAGTTGATCGGTGCCACAACTTGGTCAATCGTGTTTATTATAAAACCAGTGCTAGTGGGACGTGGGTTGAAAACACCGGCACAGTGGGATATACCGGCACGGGAACTAAGGAGTATCCGGGCATCTTCTGTTACGTGCCATCTAGCGGAACCAGTGTTTCATTCGATTTTGTTGAAGTTGTGGGGAACGAGCTTCCAATAACCGGATCGGATGTGATGTCCTATCTGGCGACGACCTGTGGTATGAGCACAGATGAGAAGTTTACGGTATCCGATGACTTTGATGGCTCCTCCTTCTCAGACGATTGGATAGAGGGGCCTAATGGAACCTGGACAATTGCCAGTAGTTTGGCGCAGGGCGAGAGTGGTGGATCTGAGGCTTCACCGGCAGAGGCGTGTATAACTACATTTAGGGCAAGCGATGTTGTTGTTAGGTGCTCAACCAGCCTGCGTTCTTCTAACGCCAACGGCCTGGTCCTTAGATCAGATTGTAACCAGAACAGGTATGAAGCACTGTGCCATAGAGATTATTGTAGGATTGCAAAAGTTGTCGGTGGTTCCAGGACAACGCTCGACACCATCAGTGTCTCGTTTCTTAACCCCGTAGATGAATATTGTTATATTACATTTGCGGCAATTGGCAACTGGCTTGTTTTATTTGTGAACGATAGTCTAAGATGTTGTGTCTACGATGAGGATCTGGAGGATGGATATGTTGGCATTCTATCTGCCAACTCATTGACATACCCATCTAGAATTGATGACTTTACCGTTAATGGTTTCTATAAGCCAATCCCAGGAATCGTATCAATTAAACAGAGTAATTCTGCAATTGCGATCATGGAACAGATGGCTGGCCTCCTGCCGGGTGGTCAATTCTTCTGCAATGAAGATGGAGATCTTAGGTGGGGTGTATTTCCAGAAGATGCCTCCGCAGACTTAGACGTAGAAAATGTTGTGATAAACTCTTCTGTTAATCGCGGCACGGATAGGCTGTTGACCAACACAACACTTGTTGGCAATTTAGCCTACGCCAATAGAAGATTTTCTCCCTGGGCCACAAGGTTGTCTAGGCACCTAAGCGAAAATAGGGATGAAAAACTGCTCTCATCTGGCAGAGATCTGTACGAGTTGGCAGGAGATTCTATGAAGCAGACTTATAGGATCTCAGAAAGGTCGCTTGAGATCAGGGCCAACCCTGCTATTGAGTTATGTGATATCGTCACAGTAGAGAATGGAACTATTTACCTGCTTGACACCTTCACGGATTCAACCGGGGTGACTTTGACAAACCACGATCCCGATATAGATTTAAATGGTAGTGGATGGGAGTGGTATTCTGGATACGCCGGAATAATGACCATCTCTGCTGACGATACGGCAGTTGGCTCTTCAACTGTGCAGCAGTATCAGATTGATGTTGGCATTATAGATTATGTACTTGAGGTAGATCTTGGCCCGGCCTATGATGAAGTAACAGTCATCTTTAGAAAATCTCCTGGTGTTAACGAGTTTTATTCCATATGGGTAGATCCTGCCGATGATGTTGTTGCTCTTGGGCAAAATCCCGGTAGTACCCCTTATTATATACACGATATGGTCGAGAATGCTGGCATTATCGGCAACGGGTGGTACCATATAAAGGTTATAGTATCTAAGAACAACATCGTGGCATTTGTATCTGTATATGAAAAAGAATATATATTGACTTACTTTGGTGCAGATTTTTCCGGTACAGAAACGGAGGTTGGGCTTTTGCTCAAAGGTGCCAGTCCAGAGGCAGATAATATCACTGTGTACACCCCAGATGTGAACGGTCAGGTTTTGTCTTTAAATGAGACTGTTGGGAGTGTATATGAGATGGCTGTGCCCGGACTCATTGGCGGGGAGGAATACTGGTAGGTGAAGCGCAGGGACAATATTAACCAGGTCAACGAAATAGCGCACAGTGCTGCCAGGCTTGTTGAGGGCATCGTTGTTAAAACTTTCCCCCAAACCAGAACGGCGCAAGTAAGGCTGGATGGCTCTGGCCAATATATCAATGTCGCCCTGGGGCACATCGATCCTTCACTGGTGCACAATGAGGGATCGAGAATACTTCTGTACCGGACAAGTGGTGCTATTTACGCTCTCTCAGCAATGCCTGGCCAGTATATGCAATCCTCTCCTGGAGTGGTGTTGGGGGATAGGTGGGGTAGTACAGAGTTTACCATCTTTAATTCTAGTACATACAACCCGTATACCTATGCCTCAACATACGCCGTTGCCGGGATCGACTCTATGGGAAATGTCCGGTATTGTGGGGATATGATGCCGGTAAGGAAAAACGAAGCACACACTGGTTGTGTTTTTATTCCACTACCTATTCCCTACACCCATGACAGCTTTAACGGTGACAGCTTCAGCGATGTGGGCACGTTTACCAAGATCGAGAATACTAGTTGGAGTACAGTAATCCCAAGTGATGCCAGAGCACTTCTGATCCGTCTCCTGTGCAGAGATTCGGGCAGTGCGGCAACGTCAGGGTTGTATGTTATCCTCAGTGGTGACGGTACCAACGGTGCCTTTGCTGTCCGGCCCTCTGGAAAAGCCAATGATGATTATGCAGATGGTACGGCAGATGTGCCGTGTACGAACGGAGACATCTGGTACCGCGTTGAAGCTAGCGGTACAAACACTATGGATATCTGGCTTTATTGCTTTGGGTACTGGATATAAAAAGCCCCGGCGACGATGCCGGGGCTTTTCCTGCTAAATATCGATTGGCCTGTGCTTACACTTCCCATCCTTCGGCGGCAAGACAATGAATTCAGGAAAAACCCCTATCCCTTTCTCTGTGGCCACAACACCACGTCTGCCGGGGTTTTTGATTATGTAGCCCTCTTTCTCCATCCAAAGGAGTCGTAGGTTTATCGTGTTGGTGGATCTGAGGCCGGTTGCCCGACACATTTCATCTATGGATGGTGGTGGTTGCCAGCCACGGATCATGGCCAGCATTATCGTGTTATTCCTGTCCATATGCATGATGTTGATCTGCCCACCTTTCCAGTTCCGTTGTTCCAAACACATCCTCCGGTTGTTCCGTTTCCATGATCCATAGTTTTATTCTATCCCACAGATCTTGATCGGCAACCTCTGTTAGCCAGTTAAAGATTTCCTCATCGCTGAATACCTGATCTATTTCTAGGTTATCTTCGATCCAGCCAACAAGATCTTCCAACATCTCCCTGCCGAAGGACTCTTTCTCTGCTACTGTTATGTAGGCCATCTAGCCCTCCACAAAAGCACGGTCTAACGGCAAGGATTGTTCGTTATCATCCCAGGTACTCCCCTCCACCAGGAATGTGCCGTGGACCGAAAAGCCTTCTTCCAGATACTTGTTTACATCCTCACTCTCACTCAACAGGGCAAGGTATTCGCTCTCCCCACAATATCTTGCCTTTCCTTCAGACATATAGTGAACCAGTCTAACCATCACTTCCCTCCTATAGGTTTGTATTTGACCTGCCTTGCAAGTTCTTCGATTGCCTCTGCGATTGCCAGTTGAGCGTAAACATGTGCTGTGGCAATTCTCTGTTCTAACTTGGGGTTGATAGTTGTTGAGACATCACCCATGATTTCCCAGGCTTTTTCTGCACTTCTTCCGGCCATTACACAACCTCCTTCTTTCGTATTAATGGTGCAAGGGCCTTGAATTCCTCCTTCATTGCCTCTTCTTCAGTAAGCCGGGTAAAGTTTTTATCCAGCTTGCTGAACAGGCGTGCCATGTCTGAGTCCTGATCTGCCCAACAGTTGGTGGTGTAGGCGTGTCCGTAAGGCTTTTCGCCATCAAAGAGTTTGAAGATGTGGGTTACCTCTCCCGTTTCTCTGACTTGTAGCTCAAGGACGAAATCGAGCACCTTCACATCGGGTGGAATCATCAACCTTCTCACAAGGCCAGGCTTCAAATGTGCCACTGCTAACTTGACAGCGCCGTGTCCAAAGTTGTAGATTTTCATTTTACCTCCACTTTCGATTCGTTTCCTGATTTGCTCACCGTGATCATGTTGCCCACAGAACCGATGGCTTCGGCAACGGCTTGTACATGGGAGATCACCAGGATCAGGCCAAAGAGCCCTTGCAGTGAGGAGATCACTTCTACAACCGCTTCCTGACCATCGCCGTCCTGGCTGCCGAAGCCCTCATCTATAGCCAGCATCTCAATTGCGGCAGAAGACCTACGAGCCACCATCCTGCCGATGGCCAGTCGCAAGGAGAGATCGGCACGGAACCTCTCTCCACCAGATAGCGTCTCTATAGGCGCTACATGACCACCGGAGTAGACCACGATATCCAAAGTCTCCGTTGCCGTTCCCTTCTGTGTGAGCCGCTGGCTTTGCAGGGCGATCTCCATGTTGTGAGCCATATGCAACAGTAGATTGTTGGCGTCTTTCTCTAGTTGCGGGATCGCGGCTTCGATCACCAGGGCTTGAACACCGGTCTTGGAAGCAGCTTTGATTAGCAGTGTACAAACCCTCTTTTCCGCTTCCAGTTGTCCAATTCTGGACTCCAGATTCGATATCTCCCGGTCGAGATCTGTTACATCCTGCTTGAGATGATGAAGTCTGGCAATCTCCAGATCGTTCTCTCTCTGCCGATCCTGAAGATCGGCAACAACGGTCTGTATATCCTGTATCCGCTCTTTCAACCATGAAATCTCCGGCATGGTAGCGATTTGGTCGGTCAGGGTATCGATCTCTTTTGCCAGGTCGCCTATCATCTTTACACCCTTGTCCAGGCGTCCAAAGGCTTCCTGTTTCTCCTCTCCGACTCTAAGGATCTCCTCACCGGCAGCAACTAACGCGGCATACTGCTCATCGATGCTCCCGCCATTCTCCCTGATGTACTCCCTCAGTTCATCGAATGCTTCCTGGTCGAAGCCAAGGGCATCCAGTTTGTGTTGGGCTTCTTCCTTGTGTGAGATCTTGTCTTTGTAACCCTTTATCTCGGCAAGGAGCACACGCACATCCGCGCCAAGACTGGCAAGCTGTTGTGCATTCTTGTCTGCGGTCTCCTTTACTTCATCGTATAAACCTTGTGCCTCCTCTACAAGTGCAATGGCCTTGCCATCCGCTTCCTCTGCTATCACTACCGCATCATGTGCAACTTGAAATCCTTCTTGTGCATCTTCCAACACCTTCTTTCTATCTGCAATAGATTGGTTGCATGTTGGGCAATTCGCCCCCGGACTGGATAGAAGTGTGACCCTCTTTCCTGCCGTTTCTCTGATCGCTACCAACCTGTGTACCGCAGCGTTGGCTTTATGTGCCTGGTCGATTAACTCATCGAGTTCCCTGTTAACTTCCTCCTCCCTGGCCTCCAGCTTGTCGGCATCATCCTTCAGTTCACCGATCCGCTCGACCAGAAGATCTCGCTCGACCTCTGTTTCGACAAGGCTGTGCCGGTCATCCTCAAGACCAAGGGATGCGGTTTGCAGCCTGCCGTGCTCGATGGCCATTTCGGCCATCTCATCCTTTTCCTGTCGCAATTGGTCTAGCTTTTCCTTTGCCGCCTCAATCTCTTCAGACTGGTCCAGCACCTTTTCCAGTGCACCCTCTCTATCTGTGAGCGCCTTGATCTGCTCTATGATCTCAGCCTTGCGTTCTTCGTAGGAACTGGCAAGTTCCCGTTTGCCCTCCAGTTCAGTTTCGAGTGCCTTGACATCCTCAAGGTTTGTTCGGGCAGCATTGAGGGTAACGCCCTCTACGTTCAATCTTTTCTCGATGTAACCTTTCTGATCCATCGCCTCTTCGATGGCACTGTCGATCTCGTCAGCGTTGGTTTCTAACCTGTCCAGTGTCTCGTGCTTATCAGTAACAAGCGCATTTGCCGAAAACAATTCTTCGTTAATCCGCCTTAGCATCTGCCTGGCTTTTTCCTCAAGGGTCTGGAACCAGCGCAGATCTAGCATCTCGGCAAGCAGTTCTTTGCGCTCACCTGGCCTGGCGTCTGAGAAGCGGGATGCCTCCCCCTGCTGTAGCAGGGCGCTGCTGCTGAACGCATCGTAGCTCATACCAAGTACCCGGTCGATCTCGGCCTGCGTCTCCTTCAGCGTGGCCTTGGTTAGAGGGATGAACTTTCCACTAGGGGTGCGGGAGATGCTAAACTCCAGATCACTGGAACCCCTGCCGGATAGTTTGCGCCTGCGGATGACGGTGTACTCGGTGTTGTCTGCCATGAACATTAGCATCACGGCACAGGTGCCAGCACCACGCCTGACCACATCGTTGTGACTTGCCGTTCTTACCTGGCCCCACAGGGCATAGGTGATCGCCTGCAAGATCGTGCTCTTGCCAGCACCGTTAGGGCCGATGATGGCGGCGATCTCGATCTCGCCAAAGTCGATTGCGGTTTCCTTGTGCGACATGAAATCGCGCATTTCCAACCTGACTGGTCTCATCCCAACCTCCAACCTGCAAGGGTCAAGAGTAGCAGGGCAGTGAAGAACTTGACACCTAGCCTTTGCATAGTTCTACCGTGCTTGCGTAGGAAATCATAGAGATCTCGCCTGATCCGCCAAAGTTCCTTGGCTTGCCAGCACCCGAAGCAGCTTTCCTCATTGATAAAGTCTATCTGCCCACATTTGCCACAGATATAGTGCCGGTGTACCGTATGGAGATCGCACAGTGGGCAAGATGTGTAGTATTCAACCCACCCACCGTGCGCTACCGCATCCCTGAACTCTGCTTCAGTGGTTTCTGCATGGTTTAGTTCAAACGGTTGCGGCTTTATCATCGATCGTGTACTCTCCTTCCAGAACACCCTCATCTTCAAGGACATTCATAGGACGATGGCACTTCGGGCACTCGTGGAACGAGATTGTCCCGCTCTCTGCAAACTCATCGCCCATATGGAAAGCCTGGCACTCGACCTGTTCCCGGCGCGACCATTGGGGTTGTTTCCTGTTGGTCATCTCTCCGGCAGCAAAGGCAAGGGCCTGCACAACCCAGAACAGGGTTGGATGCGCCCCCGATCTCTCCCACCACTCCTCTGCCGCTTCTGTGGCATACTTTGGCAAGGCCATCTCGCCACTCATCAGCCGGAGCATACCCTGCACATCGTCCACGGACACTTCATGGAATGAAAGCAACCGCTCGGATACAGCTTCGGCAACTGAATGCAGCCTCTCAATGGCAGTGCCGATCCCATCAGTCAATCGGTTGGGGTGTAGGAATCCTGCCTGGTGGGAGAACACCGGTTGGTGATCCAGGGTATAGTTCCAACAAGCTACCCTGGTTACCCCGGTGCGGATTGAGAGCCCACCCTTGCCACGCTCGTCGTTCTCGACCACGATGGCGGTGAGGGCCTTGCCTCCACTGCCAAGATCGTGATACCATTCTTCGTCCACGATCCTGAGAGACATCTTGCGATCGGCTACCCGGCCAGCGTTCACCAATGTCGTTTCTGGAAGCGTGTCCCGCAAGGCGTTGATAACCTGGGTGTTGAGCACCGGCAGATGGTCTTCGGTGATGAACGCCTGGTAGAGCGTACCCTGATCCCCGCGCTCGATGCCACGTGCGATCAATCTCTTTTCGCTTTTCTCTTCGCCAGCCTCCCCCAACTTGGCCAGAACCATCGCTCGTTGGAGATCTGGGTGTTGCTTGAACTTGTTCATCGTCGGCACATCCAATCCCACCTGGCCGAACAACTGCTTGGCAGCCTCACCAGAGAACTCTACCGTGCCCTCTGGCGTCTCAAGTGCCCTGCCGCCGCTGTAGCCATTCAGGATGTCGCCAAGACCGGCAACATGGTCAGTGATACCTTTCCCTGCCTGCATCGTCAACTCGCCTGATACTTCATGAAACCTTTCCATCTGATCCCTCCCTTTCTTCTTCAATCTCTTTTTTCAATCTCTCTGCATCCTTGAAGAGTTCGACCAACACGCGCTCTTCCATCGTGGCATACGCCCCTGCCGACAAAACATCGTGGACAGAATACCACTCGTACCCGTATACAAGCAGCGATTCCAGGAACTTCTCGATTCGCTCCAGCAACTCTTCTTTCACGATCCCTCCTTTATAATGGGTTTGGATTTGGCGGGGAAATTCCCGCCTGATAGTAATCCTCCCTCCGACTATCTATGTCCGGCTCTGCGACCGGTAGGGAGTATTCCGTGTCGCATGACAGGCAGTGTACATCGTACTCTGCATCCTCCAGTATTTGTAGATAATCTACATCTCTCTCACCACAGTCAGGGCACCCATGACTTGGCGCAACCAGGTTTTCACCATACGGATCATCCTCTCCATCTGGATCATCAACAAGCCACTTGTCCTCTTCGGGCAGTTCATGGTAAAATGACATCTCACGCTCCTAGTGCCTGGGCCAGCCCGGCGATTATGCGGAAGATGTGGCGGTCGGCAGAGAAGGTGCTGAGACAGTTTTCCTTGTGGGCCGTAGCCATCTCGTATTCGTGTTGCGCACGCATCATGTCAATCCACACATCGTGCAACTTGCCATCCTTAGCCCTCTCCTGGTGGATTAGGTTCTCGGCATTCCTCTTGCGCACGGTATCGTTGGGTCCACCGGCGCGTTCGTCTGTGGCCAGCATCGCACTCTCTTCCTTGTTGTAGGATTCACGGGCAAACTTGAACTTCTTGTGAGCCTCAACCTCATCTGGCCTGGCACCGATCAGTTTCTCCTCAGAATCCCGTAAGCGAACCCTCATTCTCAAATAGTCTTCGTACAGGTCGGCCCTCATCCGCTGGACAGGTAGAACCTTCCCTTCGAGTTGTGCTAACCTCTCTTCAATCGTTGCCATTGTCCCTCCTTGTGTATTCCTGGATCTTCAGTTTCTTGACCAGGTATTCCCTGGCCTCATTGTTGATCTCGATATAGATCTCGGCAGGGATGAGTATACCATCCCAATGGGTTTCATTGTGGTCAAAGGTATACCACACATCTCCACTGCCGGATTCAAAGAATTGTGTGTCTGGGGCAACGCCGGTGTCTACTATCATGGCCTTCCGTCGATCTGACGGACTTAGTGGTTCTGGAGGATCGACAAAGACTTCCTCTACTTTCTTTGCAATACGCTCTACCGGCGTATCTCCTGGGGGTAGTTTCTCGATCACTTCTGGAGGAGGTAGCTTTATCTCCTCATTCCTGCCATCAATCCTGACAAGGGCTTGCACCGGTTTTAGTTCCTTCACCCCCACATTTGCGATCTTGTCGTTTGTCCAGCCAAGATAGTGCATGATCTCCAGGGTGCCAAGGTGTTCATAGATGCTACTGATACTGATCCCGTTTCGTCGGCAAAAGTGGTACAGGTAGTCGTCTTTGAACCGGGCGTTTTTGTAGTCCATGAGCAACACGTCATCCTCATCCCTGGCATATATCCACAAGTTCTCGTCGCGGATTGTAGCCAGGGCGAACATGGCCGTATCAAACGCCTCTTTACTGCTACGAAGGTTTTTCTTGGCAACCCCCTCCAACTCAGCCAGCTTGCCGATTCCTTCCTGTGTTGTTGTGATGTCTGTCGTCATTCCGCTTCCTCTTCCTCTTTCCCCGCCTCTTTCTCCGTGGTTTCTTCATCTCCATCTTCTGTGGTTTCTTCTGCCTCCTCCTTCTCCGGCTCTTCACCGGTTTCATCTTCAGTGGATTCTTCCGATTCCTCTTCATCATCCACATCGCCAGTAGCTCCAGCATCTTCCTCTTCTGCCTCCTCCTCAACGGTCGGGTAGATCTTGGCCAACCAATCCTCTTCGATGAACTCCTCAATCCGCGCACCACTGGCGTAAGCCAGCCGTGCCGCATCGATCAGGGCGTTGGTGAACTCGGCCATCTCTTCACTTTCCAGCTTAACGGCAAGGGCCGCGCTGCCAAGCTCGACATACTCCTGCATCAACCGCACATGCCGCCTTGTAAGTTGACTGAGGGGCAGATCAAAGATCTCCAGTGTCCGGCTATCACATTGGGATCTATCCTTGAACCCTACCCCCACCATCGCGGCTTCCAACTCGTCAATCTCTTCTTCGCTGGCATTCAGCAAATCTCCGTTGCCGCCAGTTTCATCCTCACTCGCACCTATGCTCTCCAGGAGCCCGGCAACCATGGATTCGGGCAAGCCAAGGCTCTGCGTCATGGATATCCCGATGCCGCGCATGGCAAACTCGCCAATCTTTCCACCGTATTGTATGGCGCGTTCAACATCGAACTCAGTACGGTAAACCACCCACGGCTGCTGAAACTCTGCTTCTTCATATATGCTCTTGATACGACACTTGGATCGGATGCAGGCCAGTGCCGCGCCTGTCTCGGCACGGCGCACCCTGTGCCGGTTGGTCATAGCCCAATCGGCCATCGCTTTGGCTTCGATGTGCTTTTCCCAACTCTCTTCATCGTCCTTGGCTGGTTCACCGTCCCACGGTTTCCATTCTGGATGGCTTAACAGATCGTCGTATCGTTTGCGTGCGCGAGATCTGGCAAGTATGATGTAACCTCCGTCTACGCCATCTGTCTCCTTCAATCGCATGTCCAGTTCGTAGGTCTTGATAATGGATGTCTTCTTACCATCGGGCTCGGTAACGGCACCGCGAACTTGCCACACAATGCGCTCTGGTGTATCGGTGAGCGGCTTGCTATCCAGGATCTCAAAGCCCACCGCCTCTGCAATGGCTTCAAGTTGCACCTTGGAAAGCATCAGCTTCCGATTCTTTCTCTCCTTGGTACCACTCATTTTGTGAGCCTGGTCTGGATCAAGCACTACCTGGATCTTCTTGATGCTGTGGAACGGGGTAATCTGCACCCGCTCCTGCCATGGAACTACCATGTGCCCTCTAGTCATTCTTCTCTCCTTTTCTTGATTGGTGTCCTGCCGTTAGCACAATATTATTCTCCTTTCACCCTACTATTCCCGCCCTTGCAGGAGTTGTAAAGTCTCTTTGAATCGTACCGGGGCGGATGACATGACCGAGTGGCGACCGTCGCCATCGATAAACCACAGGTGGGCATTGTCACTGTGTACATGCACCGACACCCTGTACTTTTCTGTATCGGTTAGAATCGATAACGATCTAGAAAAACTATCACACCTGAAAACAATCGGCAGGGCACTCCCTGAGCAAATCTCAAACTCCGGTATGGTGATATCCCGGCCAAGGATTTTACCAGTAACCACCCCATCACCATACACCAACATCTCTGCCGCAGGATCGATTGCTGCCGCCTTGGATGCCAGAAATTGTACCTTCTTCATAAGTTGCCCATCGACTTCAAGTGGCTCTCCCTTTGTCTCCAACGCAAAGAACTCTGTCATTTTGTCGGGGTCGGGGCTGGAAACACCTGAGAATTGAATCCTGGAGGGTGCATCCCTTGCCGCTACTTCAACCCTGCCTCTTGTTGTGCCAACCCTGACTATATCACCCACTCCACCCAGGGCCGCCGACAGGGTGTTGGCTTCAATGGAGATGTACTTGTCTAACTCCACCCCCTCTACTGTTTTCATGTAGCCGATTACGCCATCGGAACCAACAATGGCAACACCACCCGTTGCAGGGATGATATGGACACACGATTTGATGGGAAAACCTGTCTTGGCCATTGGTTGTGTGTGTGCCGCCGCCCTGAGTAGTATCTCTTTGGTGAGGTTTACCTGGTAGGGGATGGTCAGCATAGAAGGGAAATCTGCCGAATCTATCGTACTTACCTCTGGGCTTGCAAAATCTTTGTAGTTTAAGGTTAACTTGCCGTTATCGCATTCGATTACTAGCCACCCATCCACCGACCACGAGAATTCACGCAGGTAGGACGCCATGGTTATTACATCGCCGTGCTCAATGTCAAAGGCGTTGACTGCAAGAACGGAATCCCCATCCAGAACTGTGGTTCTGATCAGCAAGTAACCCTCAACCACCCTTAACCGCACCATCTTTCCCACGCCAACACCGGCAGATGATGTGGTCCATTTCATAGCTTGGTTCATCGCCACGCTAAATTCTTTTGAATCAACTCTTGCTCTCATCGTGTACCTCCAAGACGAATTGCTTTGCCCATGTACTGAGCGTTGGCCTGGTCGCACCAACCATCCTCTGCATGTGAAGACCGGAAAGGCCAATGTAATCTAACTCACCGTTTAGTATGGACAACACCGCCGCTGCAAACAGCGCCTTGCGTTCGTGTCCACCAGATATCCACCGCTCTGCAACCACCTGAATCGCCCTTCGTTTTTCGTCCTCCTCTTTCTCTTTTTGCACACGCTCCTCCCACTCTATGAGTTCGCGCATGTATTTGTCAAACGCTACTTCGTACAATTCATCCATATCCTGAAAGAAATCTGAGTTCTCTCTATGACCATGGTAGTTCTGGCCGTAGATTTCATACCGTAGGAAAGAGTTTATCTTTCCCTTGGCTATCATTAGCAACCAATTGTCCCAACTTTTCATATCTGGCCTGTAGGATCTCAAGCTATTCCAGGCACTAAGTGCAATAATCGATAACACATCCTCTGCGTCCTGTAACCTCACCTTCTTTGTAAGATAGTAGGTGAGCTTTTTGTGCTGCAAGGCACGCCAGAAAGCAATCTCCGTCCTTTCGTACACTTCTAGAAGATCCAAAAAGATCCCCCACCCAACCACAACCGGATTGTCACCCCTTGCAATGTAGAACGGCAGGTCGCTTATTGCCTCATCGGCAATATCTGGTTCACCAAAGATGTTGCCGATGTCCCTCAGTAATCTGTCTGCCTTTTCAGTATCCATTATTCACCTGCGAACATCTTTGGTCGGAAGTTGGTATACAATATCTCGCAACGCCTGAATCTGCCAGATGAAACAGGAGCAACGCTGTAGTATGGCTCTAGCGCACGCGCCCATTTAGATATGGGTCCATAGATCCACTTCGCATCGTCGTGGTTGTTGATAGTAAGAATCCATTTACCGTGGTAAGTATTCAAGTGTTCGGCAAGGTCTTCGTGTCTGAAATCCACACCATAATCCTCATCGCTGCCGAACCATGGCGGATCGAAGAAGGCGATGTCTGCCTGTGGGCACAGCCGGAAATCTGCGGTGAAGATATCTGTTCCCTGTAGCATGTTGCCTGCCACGCGGATTCTTTGCTTATAGGTTGGCAACCTTTTATCCCAGGTCTTGTATCGATCCCCCCAGGTGAGGTAGGGGTTGCCATCCTTTTTCTTGACCACGCCATTGTAACAGAGTATCAGCATGGCGTACCAACTTGCGGCAGTGGTAGGATCGGCATCCCAGGAATTGATGACCTCTTGTGTTTCTAGTAACCAACCCTTTATTGGGGGGATACGATCCAGTTCTGCGATCACTTCTTCCGGTCGCTCTTTGGCCTGCCGATAGAGGTTGGTGTGTAGCCATTCTATGTCGCAGATGAAGGCTCTGATCGGTGCCAGTTGAAAGAAGACAGCGCCGGAGCCAACCATCGGCTCTGCGTATGTCTCGTAACCCTCCCGCCTGATCATCTCTGCGATCAGGCGTGCGTACTTCTTTGAAGATCCCGCGTAAGGAAAAAAGGAGTCCATTACCTCAACTCCTTCAGCAATCTCTGCGCCTCATCCCAATTGTCCTGCCATTCAGGATGGTTGTTTGGGTTATCTGGTTCGACGTAAAGACCTAACCACTCGATGGCCCAACCAAGTAGATGCAACAGCCTTGGGGCTGCTTTGATCAGTGGCCTGTCTTTGGCCATGATCGATTCAGCAACCACTGCCCCACCATAATACTCATCTTCTCCGCGAGATTCTTCAGGATTGGTTGACACAACGGCATCGCATGGAATGCCGTACTCCCAGGGTTCTTTTGTGTGTTTAGCCATCTTCCTCCCTCATCAATTCCCCGGCAAGGGTTAATACCTCACCAGCGATATTCGATTCGCCTTCCAGGAACAGCCACTCCTCCAGAAGTTCCTCTGGATTCATAACTTCCAACTTGTCGGCATCCAACCTCTGCCGCAGGTCTTTCTCTGGCGGCAGGGTGATGATTTCGTGCCAGTAAAAATCTGGGATCTCCTCCGGGTCCGGCTCATCATGCTCCTTCTTGATCTGAGCGAAGGTGCGGTGTAGAAACTGATCTTCTACATTACCCAACTCCGGCGTGGTCAGCTTTCTGAATATTGGCGCATCGATTTCCTTGAGGACCGGGCCGGTGTCATCGTAGGTGAACAGCGTTTTCTGTTGGTTGGCTTCGTTGAAGGATACCGGGCAGGGGGAACCAACATACCATGCGTTATCAGCACCCTTGACCTGTTGCGGCTTGTGTATATGGCCAAGCACACAGAGATCAAAGCCCTCAAACATGTCCGATGTCCAGAGAACATCGTTCCCCAGGACAGTGCTGGCACCATCGTGGTACTCGGTGCCAAGTGCCGTACAGTGGGCCAGCAGGATCGAGAACTTTTCTTCCTTCAATTGTTTCTTGAGCATGGACACCAGAGCGCGGATGAGTCCGGCATTGTCCTGGGCATCTAGTCCGAAACTGGACAACGCCTTGGCAGGGAGCCAGGGGATGCAACACACCTGGAACTCTTTGCGTTGTATAACTTTCGGTTCTGTGATGAGAGTAACATTGTTGTACTCGTCGTATGCCTCCAATGTGGTAGCCTGCCTGCTGCCGATGATGTCATGATTGCCGGGGATCATGATCACTTCAGCGTTCATATAAGACAGCATCTCGCCAAAGTCGGCATAGTCCTGTGCCGTTGGTGTCCTGGTTCTGAACGCATCCCCGGCAAAGAGGTATACATCGGGGTTGAACTCCCTGGCCATGTAGATCACATGGGCCAGGATTGTATCCACCATTAGTTGCCTGATGGGGAACCTGTAGTTGCCGATATGGAAATCGGCAAGGCCGACCAATCTTGGTGATGGGCGATATACATCATAGCCCATCAACTCTCTGTCCAATGTCATTTGTCCTGGTAGCGGTTCTGCTTTTGGCATAGCTCCCTCCTTGCCTACCTATTCCCGCGCTGCGGGAGTTTGTAAACCCCGGCCATCTGGGCCAACCTGATTACATCTTGAGCCCCACCAGGTAACTGTTTGAAGTGCAGGCTCTCGATGAACCCGGCCAGCACTTTCGGGCCGTAGTAGTCAATGAGATATTTCACACATTTGGAATCCACAAACCTTGTGTTTTCATGGCATCCTGTGGTGTGATGCAGGGCAACACAGTTGACCGGATTGAAGATGCGTGGATCTCCTGGGAGATCACTTCGTTTTATGATGGCTTCGTGGACAGCGGCATCACCATACATGCCACGACCGCATACCACACATATATCCTTTTGCCGGAGAACACACACCCTGCGCAATTCATCGCGCTCGTTCCATAATCCGGCCATCACTTCTTCGGTGAAGAGCGGTTCTATGTCATGCTCAATTAACCACTGATCGCGCTGAACCTCCAGCGATTCGGGATCAAACCAGCCGCCGCACTCTGGACAGGTTACCATATCCTCCGGGTCCAGGACAAACGGCACCCTGGCCTGGCAGATGGGGCAGGTTGTCATTTTAGTCCTATCCATGGCCTCCTCCAGAATGGCGGATTGAATACTCGATGTGAATGACTATAAGATTCATTCTCTGCACGTTTCTTCCATCTGATTTGAAATCTGAGTGGCAGACCTGCGAACCAGAAGTGGTGTTGGGCAATCAGTAAACCAAGCAATCTATCTTCCTCCGGCAGGTTATCCGCCTTCTCGGCAAGTAATCTCCTTCCAATGAGGATGGAGGAGGTTTGAAAGCCTGGCAGTATCCCACTATCGTGTGCAACCGGTTTATACCTTGTCATCCTCTACCTCCACCAACTCCAGAAGATGTGCTAACTTTTGAGCGTTCCGTATGTCACCCTCCAACGAAGTCAGGCTCCAGACGATGCCTGTTGGATCTATGTAGTGGGGCGCTGTGATTTTGTAGAGATACAGTCCAGGGCACCCGGTCATCGGCATAACAGTCATCGGCATAACAGTGAAGGCGCACTGAAACTTATCACTTAGCCACACGGCCAGATTTGAACAATGGAACCTTGTAGCACCTTCAACGGTAAAGGTGATCGCACCTTTGTAAAGCTCATCCCCGATCCCTGTCTCTACCAGTATCATCACAACTCTCCCTTCTCCAGCATATCCAGCACATCCTCTGCCCGTAGCATCTCCTTACACGCCTCTTCCACCCTGCCAGGACCGTTGGCAAGCACACCGGCAGCAAGCGCGATTGCAACCACGTCTGACTTCCTGGCGTGAGGCATCTTGCCGATGAAGTAGCGCATGTTCCTGGTGTCACGCAGTGAGTCAATAAGAAACTCGTAACTGCCGGGATACATATAGTCGTGGATGGTAAGGGTGATGTACTCACCATTGGCTACCCCCGCTACAACCTGTCCCAACATCAGCCTGGGCACGGCAAGCCAGGTGATGGAGAACTCGTACCTGGTGCCATCTCCGGGCTCCAACCTGTACCGCCGATGCGACGGTGAGATAAGACTTCCTTGTGGCTCTGTCATTTCATTCCTCCTTTTTGATACTGGCATCGCCATTCGATACATCATCCATTAGTCCCTCCGCACCTGTATTTCTCTGCCACCTATCTCCACTCAACTCTTCCGGTTTTTCCCATGCCTCCAGGATTACAAGATCCCAACAGTTCATCGTGTCTCCAACACAGTCATGTACCGGTGGATCTCCGTAGTGGATATTCCCAGGACGATCTGGCAACTGGTCAAAGTATCCAAAGTTCATCTCTACTTTGAATTGCCTGCCACACGCCTGGCAGGAGATCAGCAGAAGAAAAACAAAGCCTGCGTAGATGTTCGAGCACAGCCTTGGATTAAACTCGACAAATCTTGGCGCACCATTCTGGTCGTACCACAAGACCTCTTTATCTCCTGCGGCCTCTATAATGTCCAGATAGTTACTCTTCATTCTACTCCTCCAATCTCTGGCACAGCGACCGGCACAGGGGGCACTCGCCCGATGGCATGGGCTCACCAGGCGAAACCCGTTCGTGCAAGTCCTCGATATCCAGTAAATTGCTCTCTGGCCAGATTGCCTCGCAATTCTGGCATTGGGCGCGTGGATCTAGTTCTGTATCCAGGTCCATGATTTGTGTGTGATAGCCCTCAAAAACCTCGTTGAGAGCAAGTGTCACCGCCTTCGCTTTGGTATGATCGTGGACTGTGACAAACTCCTCATACAGCCCAATGGCATCCTTGAGCATTGATTCCAACACATTGTCGGACATCAAGTAGATTATCCGCTCGTACTTTCTATTAACCATTCCTAGTAGGTTTTTCATTCACGCCTCTCCTTTTCAAGGATTGCCCACAGGGTTGCACTTATATCCAGCAGGCAAAAGAAAACCATTATCGTAAAAGCTGCCGCTGCTCCTGGCCACATCTCAAGACTCAGCAGTTTGATGGCCACTGCCGCCGATACCCCACCAACAATCCCCGCAATTGCAGAGAGAATTTTGTACCATTCTGTCAAACAGCCGCCATTACTACCCACTTGTGTCCCTCCTTATCTTTACAAGGTTGATACCAATCGTTCACGTTGCTTGTGTACGCCTCCTTTCCGCACCTTGTGCATCTGTAGAGTTTGTTGGCAAGGGATTTCCATGCCGCCGATTTGCCGATCCGGGCGGCATTGTGATTTTTTGTGTGACTTGACATAAGGTTAGGCATCTTGCCTTCCTAGTGCCCCTGTGCTTTCATATTCAGCCATTCGATAACCTCGTTTGGAACAGCCTCAAACAACCAGGCTGTGCCGTAACCGTATCCGCACACAGGACATGGTTTGGATAGCAGGCCATCCGGGTGTTCTCGGTAATCCACCCATCCAGCAGCCTTTTCCTCTGTTCCCTTTTCCTCAATCAGCCCACGTGCCAGCGCATCGGCAATAGCCCCGTAGCCTGGGTGTTTTGGAGAGTGCAATCCAAGGGTGGACCTAGCGACAATCTGTGTTTGCACCTTGTACTCTTCGTAGGCTTCTGCATCCATCTGGCCACTCTCAGCTAGTCGCCGCAGGCGGTAGTAGCCCTGTGTCCATCCGTAGTTGTGGATCGTCAGCTTTCGCCTTACGTCCCATTCTGGATTATTGCGCTGGTGTTCGCATCCTGCACGCATATCGTTCAGGTGCCAGTGTTCCCACAGTTCCCACAACTTGTCGGCATCCTTCTGGTTCCAGGGTGCGGCAAACCCGGTGAATTCTGGTTTCTCAATCTGCCCAAAAGACTCACTGCCGATACTGCCGACAAAAGACAGCCGCTTACCATCGTCCTTTATCTTGACAATTACCGACAACATGGCCTCCTTGCCATGTCTTGTATATCCCATCGTGTAACCTATCAAGTGCTTGTGTACTGTCGCCATCGTTCCTCCTTTAGTGCTTGTAAACCCACATCTTCAATTCAGACGCGCAATCACTACACACTAGAGCGTTAATTCCAAACGGCTCAATTGTAACTTCCACCGTTCCATCCTGGAGCACACCCTGAAAACTACCCCAATCGGTAGGGTTGCCGATGAGTTGTTTGTCTTCACACCTTTCGCACGGCACCGCTGAGAATTCAAGATTGGCTAGATTAAGGATATCTTCTGAGTCGAGCATGGTTGCGTTGTACCACCTGATTCGCTCTTCGGCATCTTCAACCCCAAGGTCAACCAAAATCTGTTCTGTCCAACCACTTACCAGAAGTTCCCCATCGTAGGAATCAAGCCTGTCCTCTTCTGGTTCGCCATCGTTAAACAGTGCCAGGATTGCAGCCTCTACTTGCCCGATTGTGTACACGCTCCCTCCTTACAGGATAAGACGACTTTGTTTTCTCTCCAGCTTGTACGGTCTGCCGTAGGGCCATTCATTATGTCTCTTCGACCATCTCTTGTCATGAATCCAGTTGGCGTGTTCGCAGGCATCCATTGCCCACAATAAGGTATCGCAGGCAACCTCAAGTTTCGCCGCCCTGTCTTCATCTGGAGGCTCCCATCTAGCAAGTTCTGCTTCCCAATCGCCATCCTCTTTTAGCTGTGCTTTATAATCTCTATCGTACCCTTCTGGACCATAAAGCTCATATCGCAAATCGCTATATTCCTCAAAGATTAACTCCCATGCTGTGTTTGCTGCGTCCGTGTAATTCATCGCCCCTCCTACGATCCGTCGATCCGGGCGGGATCAAGGTTTTTGAAACAACTTGACATAGTGTTAGGACTCCTTCCAAGACTTGCCTGATGCGTACCCGACCTCCCTAGCACACTCTATCGCAACCTTCTTCAATACACCTGTCAATCTCTCGCCAAGTTGATCGGCAAGGTAGGTCATCTGTTTAGATCGATCCAGGATATTGCTTGGCGAACAATCAACATCGTCGGTCAGATCGGCAATGGCAAGTTGTATGAAGTCCATGACGAGTTCATCCAGGCTCTTATTCTCATACAATGCCACAATCCAATCTGCGTAAGTTTTCTTTGGCATCTCGAATTCTTCCGGGAACCTGTCAAAGTCCACCAGGACTTCATTGCAATCCGTGCACTCGATGGCGACGTTTACCGTCTTCTCATCTCTGCCGTAGGTCACAACCTCCACGTTATGCCCGGCGTGTGCAAACAGATCGTGAAAGTTACTCACACCCATCTTCTTCCTCCTCCAGCAACTCCAGCAGCTTTGCCGATATCTCTGGGTGTGCCGCGACGGTGGTTATCGGCTTGAAGCCCAGGTGCTTCTCTAAGGCATCGGCAAGCGGGTTATCGGTGTGCTCGTACTTGGGGTTATCACAGCACCTTGTCTGCATCGCGGTATTGAATCCTTCGACAGTCTTTCCGCAGTTTGTACACTTTAGATAATTAGCCATCTGATCCCTACGTGACAAAGTGCGGCAGGCTTTTACACCTGCCGCACACATCGATCCTACAGATTGTCCAGCATCTCCTGCAAGTCTTCCAGGGACTTACCCTTCAAGTCCTCATCCTGCTTGTCGGCAATGATCTCCATGATCCTTGCCTTTTGAGCCTTCCGGTCGGCAGCGGCCTTGCGCTCATCCGCCTCTTCCTGCTTGGTGTTGTACACGTCCTCGACAATCTCCAGCTTGAGCGCCAGGATCTCATCCTCTTTGGTGCGCTTCTGCATAAGCCCGACGCTCACATCGCCCTGCTCCTGCTTCAGATCCCGGTAGATTGCGTCCAATTGCTCCATCTTCAGAAGGAACAGATCTTCCACCGAAATCAACCCACGGAACTGGAACCGCAACTGCATCTGTGCCGCTTTCTTATACATTTTGTCCTCTCCTTTTTTAGATTATGATCTTCACTGCTTGCCCATCGACCTTGACGATCAATGAGGCGCGGGTTGTGGAACTGAATCCAACCCCACTCAATTGGGTATCTGACTGCTCCACGCGCATCCGGCTACCCAGGGCTGCGAATACACGCTTATGCTGCATTAGCTCCTCCTTTAGATACTCGTTGAAGAACCCGCTCGGCTGTTCGGGATTGACGCATCCCGCCAGCATAAAGAAATAATGCCGGTTCCCAACCCTGCGATCATCCCAATAGTTCGGTGAGTAGCAAACCACACTCACCGGATGGAACCGGTTGGTCATCAATCCCCACACTTCCTTGCTGCTTGTGGTAGTCGGCAGGAGTGGGGAAATCTCGAACTTTCCATTGGCAAGATGTACCTTGGCTACCTGTACCTTCTCGCCCTGCCGTAGCTCTTTGGGATAGTTGAACTCGTAGATGCGCCCACTGAACTCAACCTCCGCTCTAAATCCAGTCCTGCCACCCCTATGGGAATAGTTGTGCACAAAGAACTGATAGGTGCCGGGACGCATCCTGTGCAAGTCAGACCAGGTGATATTCTCTACAGCAACATTTGGGCCAGGGCTGATGATGTCAACGTCGAGCATACCACTGGATGTGTGACGCTGACCCTTATTTGGGTAGTAGATGTGGTTGCCGCCTGGCTCGATGCAGTGAGCATCGAAATCGTTTCTGTTGTCGTTGTTCTCGTTCCATTGGATGGAGAACCGGAGGACACCGGTTACATCACCACCCAATGCCTTGACGCGCTGCTTCATGGAATCTGTCACATTGCCGTTGTAGGCCCATCCAAAGTTGTTCCACTTGAACAGACTTGAGGCGTCCCGGTCCTGTGGCGCGATCAGGGATACCAACTTGGGCTCATGCCGGTTTTCCAATAGAACCTCTACCCTGCTTGCCGCTGGCAACATATTGGCGATGAAGTGTTTGATATCAACTCCCGGCAGGTTCTCAAACTTGCGCGGATCGAGTGTGACCTCATCGGCAAGCGCGTCAAAGACACCAAGGCCCTCCATCTCCCTTGCCGCATCCTTATTCGACCACAATGTATCGTTGACTTTGATATCATCCAACCTGGCGTGTCGGCGCGGCAGTGAATCGGTCAGGCCCAATCGCTCGACGGTTTCCCTGGCATCCTTGATCATTCTCTCGGTAAAGATGGGCTTGGGACGCTTGTAATTCTCTGGAGCGACGATTTTCTCATAGCGGCCAACAGCTTCCAGCACATCCATCCCTGCCGTAAGATCCTGCAACAGCACCCCAATGGAGTGGTTGCGGATGCGTACTATTGCCCCGCCGACATCAACCGATTGGAACCAGCAATAGTTATCCTGCTGATCGGCGGATAGGGCGTGGTACTCATTCTGCATGGCCTGGAAATGGCCAAGTGCCCCGCCCCACTCCTCACCACGATACAGGCTCTTCTCGATCACAAGATCGAGCACGGTTTCCACTGCATCGGGCGAGATCTCATCCAAAGACCGCTTGAGCACTTCCTTATCGGTTCGCGCTTTTGCCGCCAGTGCACCAAGCGTGCCGTGAGATGGTGCCCTGAACCTCTTGGGTAGATCCACGCGGAAGTGATGCCAGGTGTGAACGCTACCATCTTCTAGTTGTTCGTGACTTTTGCTGGTGCCGTATGCGCCATCCCTGGTCACGAACAGATCCTTGATTGGTTTCGATACCACATACTTTGCCAGTTCATCTACCACTGGCTGGTAGGTATCGCTCTGGGCATCAAAGTCCCAGATTGTCACGGTTTCATAGTTCTCACCAATTGCTACCACATTGCCGAACTGCCGGATGAATGCACGGCAACAGGAGCAATCGTGGCTACGCCTCTCCCGGTAGATTTCATTGGTTCCATCCGGGAAGCTGTTCAGGTACAGATCCCACAGTGTGTCCGGGTCTGTATCTGTCACAAACAGTACAGACTGCCCCTCCAGCATCGATTCTATATGTTGCTGGAATACCTCTTTGAATCTCTTGAACTCCATTATTCCTCCTCTATAAGCATCATGTTGTAGATGTATACGAATGTGTTGTACATTGCACCGCATCTACAATACATGACGAGATCGATGTACTGTTCATCGTGTGCTGCGTGTTCAGTCGTAATTTCCTTGACATTTCTTGGATCGCTTAGATCATCCCCACATTTCTTACATAGCATCTTTTTCCTCCCTATATCTTTTTCTCCTCATTGCTAACCCACACTCGCCTGTGTAAGTGTCACAATACATCTGCTCCTTTCATACACAACTTCAGCCCTCGGCCCTGCGTGTAATCTCCAGGTTTTTCCGTCACAAGATGGCACGAGGCCGCGTTCCCACAAGTCAATACAGGATTGGAATGGGTTTTGTCCCGGTTTGTGTTCGGTGTATTTCCAACTCTCTAGTACAAAGAATCCGGCAAGGTATGCCCGGACCGAATCCTGGATCGAGGCCCCGACCGAAGCCCCGACCGAATCCCTGACCGAAGCCCAGACCGAATCCCTGACCGAAGCCCCGACCGAATCCCTGACCGAATCCCAGACCGAATCCCAGACCGAAGCCCCGACCGAATCCCTGACCGAGTCCCAGACCGAATCCCAGACCGAGACCCGGACCGAGGCCCGGACCGAATCCCACTCTCTTAGTAGGGCCACATCACCATCTACAATGGGTTCTTGCGCAATGTCACGGAGCGGATGTATTATGGGTTTGATGACCAGCCCTGGAACGATTGTTGAGAAATCCAATTCGTTGCAGAGTTTTTCCACTACCGCCGAATCATCTATAGTATTCAGTTGATCAATCGTAAATTTTAGTGTGAGCGGGTTGTACTCATACTTGTTCAGTGTGTCCTCAGCTCGACCGCGAAACCCGTACCAATGCGCGATGCTGGTGTGGCTGTCAGTGTCCTGATATTCTGTTTCCCCGGCAATGATCTTCCCACGCATCTCCGCGTCGAAGTACATTACCTCTCCACTTCCATCGGATATACAACTAAAGAAAATGCACATACTTATTCCCCCTTTTCTTTGTATCTTCTCCTTCTCATCGCCAACCCACACTCACCAGTATATGTATCGCAATACTGCTGCTGTGGGTGTTTTGGAGCAAACAGCCTGCCGCAGTATCGGCAAGTGCGAAGCTCCAGTTTGATTAAGTCCACCTTGCCGCCAAGCAGCGCCACAGCCATGCCTCCAGATGGCAAGTCCATCTCTGGACTAGGCGCACCCTCCAGTTGTAAAAGTATGTCAATCATCTCTTGGGGCATGACCGGGACATACTTTCCACGACTGGCATATACCCGCAGGGTCGTTTCTGGATAGGGTAGGAACTTGGCCATCTCTGGCCAGGTAAGGCCCCATTTTTCTTTCGTTTTTCTCAGTGTTTCTCTTGCTTTCTCCTGCTGTCCAGAAATTTTGCCATCGGGCCATACCATGATACTCAAACCCCCCTTTTTGACCTCTTTAGCGCACTTTAGCGCGTGATACCTGTCACACCCTTTGTCAGTACCAACCAACCAGAGCGTTGACAAACTCCAAGATTGCCTGATCGTAATCTTTGTGCAGGACGGTTCTCCACTGCCATGCAACCGACCACTGTGCCGCTGTCATCTTGGGCTCGATCTCTTGGGCCAACGCAAGCCACTTTTCTTTTGGTGCATTATTAATCCACAGCATATCGAACCAGCCGATGTGCATTGGCTCTCTAACCTTGGCGTTTATTTGTGTGATTCTCTCTTCCATCCCATCCACGAATTGACCAAGATCGTAGACCTCAAGGACTCCCTCCTCCTCCGGGTTTCCTGGCGGGATGTACAATTCTGTTTCACACATATCCATACTCCTTCAAAACACCCCTCAACCAGTCACGATCTTTGCGCCTGATGCGCGGGTGATCCAGGAACATCTTGGCATTGTGAAGAAGATGCGTCCTTCCACACCAATCACCGTAGTTGATTTTTACTCCATAGATGATGAAATCGCCACCCCTGCTATTGTACCCACACGGCTCGATTCCCCACCACCTTGCCTTCTTGTACCTCATTCCAGCACCCCGTTCCAGGCCCAATCTACCAGGCCATTTGTGCGCTGGATACCGTAGTTGCTATCCCCATCGTTGAAGATCTGCTCGGTTTCCACTTCGGTGTCACGCAGGGTGATGCAATCTATCCCGCTGCAACCATTCCAATAGTCGTGAGGGATGATAGTAGCCTTGTCTTTCAGCGTCATCTTTTCGCGCAACTCTCCCCTGTACACAGTGAGTAGGGTTTCCTTGCCATCGAGCATGACATACCAGTACCCGGCAGAGTAGAAGTTGGCCCACGATTTCACAATCTCCTCGGCGCTGATTAGCGGGGTTGTCCTCTCTGGGATATCCGGCCAATCGACCTCCGGGTACCACTCGTTCAACTCTGCCGGATTGATCCCAAAGAACTCAAGTTCATCCTCGACCTCTTCATAGTCCTGCCAGTACATGACGTGCTCGACATCCAGGCGCATGGCGATGTATGCTGTGGTATTTCTGATCATGCGCTCAATGTCAATGTCAACCGGAGGGTAAGCACCCCAATCGCGCAGATCCTCCACGCTCATATCCAGGTTCAGTTCTTCAATGGCGTTTTGCATTGTAGTCTTTTCTATCTCCCAGATCCAATCTGCGGAGTTTTCGTACAGTTCGTCGTGTACCTTGTACCTGCCTTCCTCTCCATCTTCCAGGATGGAAGTTACTTGTTCCACATTGAGCCCTTCGCTGCAATCCCAATATGGCTCTGTTGAGTACTGTTCGACGTACAGTTCTGCCGCCACAAGCTGGAGATGGTGCCACCACCTTTTGATGGAGCGGTGTTTGTGGTACTGGTTGTACAATCTGCCGCCCTTGCAGTAGGGACACTCGCCCTTGCCGTATCCCTTCTCGCGGTCGAGGGTCGTGATTGGCTGAAGCGGTTCGCGCAGATGCCTGCCACAAACCACCACCTTGCCAGGGCCGAAGAACATGCCGGATGGCTTGACACCACCCACAACGTAATCGACAACCTTAACCCTACTACTTGCCACGTACAACATCTGCATCCTCCTCTGTCGGCTCTCGGTACATATCAATCCACTCTTCGATGGCCTCACAGATCGGCCTGGTGCTTTCAGGTACCAACACCCACCTGAAATCTATATTCTGCGAGATCCGCATCTCAGATCGGATGCTGGCCATACTCATCGGCCTATCAGTATCCTCCGGGGTCAAGTAGTCTGCGAACAGGAATATCTTGGCATCGATTGCACCAGCGACTTGTGGATTAAACAGTGTCACAGAGATCCCATTGTACTCTCCACGAGTTATAGATTTTTGTAAGGTAATCTTTACCATCCTGCCATCGGGCAGTTCGTGATATCCCCTGAAATCAAACCACTTGATCTCCATCGCCCATTGGAAACTCCTCATCCTGCGTTCTTTCAATCCTTTGGTCATTCTTCTTCCTCCTTTTCATCTAGATACTCATTGATCGCATCCGCAATCTTTTCTGCCTCACGATACGCCCCTTCTCCCTTGGCAGAGCTCTCAAGTCGGTATGTTACCGGCGACATTGCGCAATCTGTGTACACGACACAGTTCCAATCGAAACCAATGTGTCAGCGGTCGATGTGGTAGAGTAGAATCGGAAAGTCCAGGCCGCTATCTACCTTGAAGAAGATCGTGAACGGATGCCTGCCGTGACCACAGCAACTCGATATGGTGTATAGTCCTGGGATTCTGTTGATTGCGTCTATTAGGTTGATACACTCAGGATCTATACCACGCATCTCACTTGCGCTCATTTCCTCTTCCTTGCTCTGTTTTTGTTCTTGAAATCTCTCTTCCACTTTTTCCTCATCTTCCTTTCCTTCTTCCACCCACGCTTACCCCTGGCTTTCGTCGGCATCTTCCCTCCTTTACCCCATATACCTCAAATCTGGCTCTGGCATATGATCCCTTAGCCACCTTACCTCACTTTCTAAATCCTCCAGTTTTCTCTGCAACCGTGCTATATCATCTAAGAGGTCAGCAATGATCCGTTGCTGCTTATAATCGCCAAACACGCGCAAGTCTGTTGGTTTTGTCATCGTTCCCTCCTAGAACGGTAGTTTGTGCACATCCACCACAACAACATGGGCAGATAATATCTCCACACACGATGCGCACTCGAATTGTACGACAAAATATTCAGGCTTATCCTGGGGAGTTTGTAGGAAGAAACGCGCATTCTCCGTGTACTTAATCCTCTCCCCGCACGTAGGGCAGCGATGGTCCACCGCTGCATTCTCTTCTGCCGCAGCCTTGATTGCGGCAAGTTCCTGGTCGAACATCATGACCAGGTTGTGCAGGAACGATCCCAGGTTTTCCAGCCCTGCGCTTTGTATCAGATCGTCAATCTGCTTTAGCACACTCATCTTCTGCCTCCTCCATTGTGATAATGCTGGCTGCTTGTTTCAGATCGTCTATTTCTGCATGGAGCATATCGAACGCCGTGTCCCGCCAATCCAACTCCCCCTCTGCCATGTTCACTATTCCCTCGATGATGAGGTACAGTGGATCATCAATTGAGAAGCCAATGGTCTCGCGTACATTCTCAAGTGCCCGATCTTTTTCGTCAAAGTAGTCATCCACAAGCTCTTGCCGTGCTATCTCGGCAAGAAAGTCCATAAATGCCTCCGGGCCATGCTGGTTCTCGATGTAACGCATCACCAGGCCCAATTGTGTATCTGCGTTCCACCCGCACGCTGACGCATATCTGAGCAATGTCGCCTCTTCAGTCATCTTCCCTCCTTTAGAATCCGTACACCATCGAATGGTACGCCACGCTGTACGTCCCACAGATCGGGCAGCGGATGCCATAGACCTCACTGTCAGCCAGTGTCTCGAATCCGCCTTCGTCATCCACTACGCGCAACCCCTCTTCACCTACGGCAATGACGTGAGGAAAGTCCCGTTCACCATCCTCATCCATATAGTCCACAATCGCCTTTGCCGTGTAATAGTCATCGGCCCACTTCCAGGGCTTATCGTCCTCCTTCAAGAACGATAGTTGGCCAGCTTCCTTTGCCGCTATCTTTTCAAACGCTGCACGCCATGCATCAACCGGCGGATCGTCAGGCGGCTTATCTGGTTTGCGGCAGTAGGGGTATACTTCATCGCCACACTCTCTACAGTACCCATCTACGTGGTAACAGCGGAAGTAATCGGGATCTCCATACTTGGCCACAACGGGCTCGGAGAACCCACCACGCGCATCCGCCCCGTTATGGGTGCGCAGGATCAGGTATTGATCGCCGTAGGAATCCTCGAACTCGGCATCCACATGCACGTCCTGGTCGAGATTGTTATCGTGCCCGTAGGTGTAGAATCCACTACCGATCCATTTTACTTCGTTCTCGTGCAGCAACTTCACATCCTTGACTGGTAATTCGGCAAGGGCAGCGGCGATGAATTCATCATCGGTCATATCCTTCTGGTAGCTCTTAAAGTCGGATTTGTACTTCAGTTGCTTTAGGTAATCCCGCACGATCCACTCGGCAAACATCCAGGTGCCAACTTCTCCCTCTTCTGCCCACTTGTGGGCCTCGTACATATTATAGTAGGGATTGTAACCACCGGATACCCTGCGGAAGACTTTCTTGGGGTTTTCGCGGATTGGATCTACAACCACAACACGCCAGCCGTAATCTTTCCTATAGGCGGCAGCGAATGGCACACCATACTTGATTGCGTCTGCGCGGTCTGGGCATAGGGCGGTTATGGCCTTCTTGTTGATTTCACCACTTGCGCCGGGGTACATCCAGCCGTTCTCTGTCTTTATCGTGATTCTGTAACGCCAGCCCACCACCTTACCTTGCTCCCAGATACAGGCGTAGAGCATGTTCAGGATGGTGCGTATGTCTCCCGTGATCTTGTACCAGTTCTCCCTGGGATACAGCCACTCCCCGGCCCACATCAACACGTTCTCCATGGCTACGGCAATCTCGTCGTCGGCTTCGAGCATCA
>JABAHP010010228.1_pt1 | contig 57401 bp, 49 predicted proteins | sample 7062081 | NCBI WGS metagenome assembly JABAHP01 (sample SAMN14534357, study PRJNA622989) | marine sediment metagenome | biome: marine biome [ENVO:00000428]; feature: marine pelagic biome [ENVO:01000023]; material: deep marine sediment [ENVO:00002113] | place: India: Gulf of Kutch | collected...
ACGGAGGCACCTCCTGTGCCGGGCCAAGCGACTAATCCTATTCCTGCAAATACGGCAACGGATGTAAATATAACCACTTGTCTGAACTGGTCGGCGGGTGTAAATACGCAATCGCACGATGTTTATTTCGGCATAAGCAGCCCCGGTAACTTCCAAGGTAACCAGACGGAAACTACTTTCTGTCCTCCAAGCAGTCTTGAATACAACACCACTTATTACTGGCGGATTGATGAGAAGAATCCATATAACACGACCACGGGTGAAGTGTGGAGCTTTACGACAATGCAGGATCCTAATCTTGCCGGGTGGTGGAAGTTTGACGAGACATCGGGGGTGATTGCGTATGATTCATCCGGTAACGGGAACCACGGACAGCTTGTCGATGGATTAGGTAACGGATTGGTATGGTCGCCGGGGGAAGACGCCTTGAATTTCGACGGTAGTAATAATCTTAGCCGGGTTGTAGTTTCCACTGTTGGAATGTCAACCACCGAAGGAACGATTGCCTTTTGGGCTAATCTTGCGGAACCGCAGAACAGAGGTGACGGCAGGAACGGGAGCGGATATTTCTTTGGTTGTGACAATGGCGTTAAAGACAGAATACTGCTTTATATGGACAACAGCAACACTGAACTGGACGTGAGAATAGGCGGCCACAGTGAGACAAATATAATAACATTAGGTACTTTAGTGTGGTATCATATAGCACTGACCTGGAACCGCGGCAGCTATGTGGTGTATCTAAACGGCATTTGGATGTCTGCGGGAACATACGACGGCCTGACGAGTTTGCCTTCTACGGCCGACATCGGCAATAACGGTGGATCCTCCAAGCAGTCCTTCCACGGCCTTCTGGGTGATGTACGGGTCTACGACAAGAGTATATCTGTCCCTGACATCCAAGAGCTTTATGAGGAGATTGCTGATTGAGGGATTGAATCCAAACAGGAAGAATTTGTCAGATGATTAAGTTTCAAAAGAGGTCAGGTTTGCTGTCATATAAATGATTATAGATTAAGGATGGGTGATAATTTTAAGGAGAATTTTTTATTGACGGGAGTGGGAGAGGATGTACAATGATTTTGTCTTCGCTGATGTAGAAACGTTGAACGGATTTGATGAGTTTTAAACGTTATACCTGAGCGGGATGGAGCCTGGAGGATATATCACTTTTTGAAAAGGAGAAGTGCGGTGATATTCAGGAGAAAATATGTTGCTTCCGTAGATGTGGGCGATAAGGCTTATGAAAAGGGCTACATGTTGGGAAGCAACTCAGGATATGGGCAGGGTCGCAGAGACGGAATCAAAGAAGGCTATGAGAGAGGTTTTCGTGAAGGCTATAAGAAGGGCTGGGGAATCGGTTATAAGAAGGGACATGAAACTGCACGTGAAAAGGTATTAACCAGCAAAAAAAATCTTTCAAAGTAGCTCTCAAATTGATTTTACCTACGCTGCGGGCTCTTAAGACGTCAGCGATTTAAATTGCATCTCAAATCTGCGCTTGTGATCGGCTTCTTCGTTTGCAAGTTTGAGGAAAGTATTCCTTAAGTGCGGTTCTGAGAATATCGATTCAAGCTTGTTGTATAACCTGTTGGAAAGATTCTCCTTCCTTATGGCGAAGGCGAGCAGATCACGGTATTTCATGTCCGGATTCGGGTGAACATCCTCAAGTATCTCAGAAATGTCAAGGTTGCTAACTTGCTCTAGTTTTAAAGCTTTTTTGCCAGCCTTAACGGCTTTTAATTTTGCGTGGTGCCGGAGTTCCTCCTGTGCCAGACCTTCGAGAGTTTTGGACATCCAGATGTTCTCCACCATTGCTGCCATATCTGTGTAAAGCTGGTATGCCTTTAATTCTGCGGACATGGCAAAATCGAGGATGTTGGAGATGGAGTTGAGTTTCTTCACGGACTATTCTCCTGCATATTGTCCTTGCGGATGACTGAGAGAAACCTGCTTATTTGCCTGATTTCTACTTTTTCCATATCCTCAACAGTTTATCTTAAAGCGGGATAAAAGGGAATTTTTTCAATTTTTCTTGACGCGGGGGGCATAGGGCATACAATAAATTTATCTACGCTGATGGAGCTTAGGTATGACGGGAAAGAAAGGGTCAGATTCTGTGAGGACAATAAATCCGATTTTCTATTGTATAAATAAAGGGGCACCGCTCGCTCCTCCTTCCTCAAGGTTTTAGGCCTTAAAATCGCACAAACAGACAGCGGTGCCCTTTTTTTACGGGATTGAAAAACTAATAGTTTATTGAGAAGGCGTGGAAATGGCGACCGAATTTAACGCCGATCAGGTTTTTCAAATAGCAGTTAGGATCCAGGAAAACGGGGCCGAGTTTTATGAGGAAATGGCAAAGCGGTTTCGTGAGACGGGGCGGCGCGGCCTATGTTCCGAACTTGGCAGTTGGAGGGCTGAGCGGGCAAAGACCCTTGCAGAAGAAGAAAAACGCTTTCGTGAAAAGTACGGCTTGCCGGTGCCTTCCGGGCGGGATGATTACATAATGTCACATCCGAGTGAGATGGCGGATTTGGCCGTATTTTCACATGATCAGTATCATTCGAAAGCTTTAACCGGCAAAGAGAGTTGGGAAGAAATTCTCAAAGACGCTATCGGAAGAAGTGAGGAGGTTATTGTGTTCTTTCAGGGTTTGAAAGGATTCGCACAGGATGCATTTACCAAAAAGAATCTCGATAAAATCTTAGAAGAGGAGAACAATTATATAAAAAAGCTCAGGGCAAGAGCAAACATGTATGGCCCGCTTTGGAATAAATAATGATTTTCTTGAACTTCTAAGGTATATGCACTATTGACATTCATTGATGGAGAACAGTTTTGATGGTAAAGAAAGGTTGGAGTATCTGGAAACAGTAAATCCGGTATTTTTTCCTTATTAGGGCGCCGCTTGCTGCTCCAGTTCTCAAGCACAGGGAGAGCCGGAAAACGCTCAGTATGGCGGTGCCCTATTTTGTGGGAGTGAAAAGCAATAACGATTTTAGAGAGGAGTAAAAAGAAGGAGGATGAGTCTGAAAAAAACATTGAGGACGGAGGATTAAATTCTTGACTTTTTTCCTTTCTTCGGCCGATACTATTTGATAGATTGAAGTGTTGTTTCGTTTCGCGTTTTGGATTCTTAAAAAGGAGGCGCTAAGATGTGCAATACATGCGGCTGCAGAAGCAAAAAGAAAAAGAAGGCCAAGAAAAAAACAGCCAAGAAGAAAAAGAAGTAATTCTTCGACCCATGTTTTTATCTGGGAGGGGGGGCAAATAATTTTTTTGATTTTCTAATCACATGTGGCGGGCCGATTGTTTATTAATGCGGCCGGATTAGAGCAGGGGGGTGTCAACTCAAATTTTCTGTTTACTACAGGCATAGGCCTAAAACTTTCTGGATGACACGTGTAGAGTGTTTGGCTGCGCCCGGATTGGCAGGTGTGGGGGGAATCGCTTTTATTGGCTGTAGTTGTGGTTTATTAGGACGTTTTACATTCTGGTTTTGGGCTTAAAATTCCGGTGTTTTGCCAGTTCTTTATTAAGCGGCGGCCGCATCGGGGCGATTAGATAATTGAGGTGCACTATATGGGTGTAATATTATTGCGAATAGGAGATTGTTGACATAGTTACCTTAGGGAGGATGGGTTCATGCGTAGAATAGGTTGCTATAATTATCGGATTTGGATTTTAGCGTGTTTTGTTTTGTTATCGGTCCTTAGTGGATGTTCCTATCAGGCAAAATTATTAGACCACGAAAAGGTCCAGCATGGCGCCGGTGTATTTGTGAAGTGCGATGTTGTCAAAGAGCCAATCATCAAGGTTTCCGAATCGGGTGATTTTATCTTATGGCGAATGGGTGGTTTCGGTCCAATCACTTTCAGTGTGGCGCAGGTGGTGAACGAGAGAAATAACGGACTTTATCGCAAGAAGTTAAAGCCTGCGTTGAAGGAGGATTATTTCTGCGAACACTTCGAATGTAACCTTAAACAAGCAGTTGAAGAAAATGGCTTTTTGGTCGAAGAGATAAAGATAGAGCACAAAAACAGGGGGATACCTGTCTGGTCTAACATCGAGGATTTGAATATTTTGGAGCTTATACCGCGAAAGGCCGAACACGAGTATGTTCTGAATCTGAAGGTATCCTGCGGTCTTTTTAAGAGCGAGGCAAAAAGCGTTGCCGAGATTGAGGGCGAGCTTATCAGGGCGGCCGGTAATAAGGTGATTTGGAAGAACCGGCTTAGCTTCGAAGGCAGGGCCGGCGGCGAGTACAAGAAATTCGGTCACGGGTGCGAATCTATCGAGGAGTGGGAAAAGGACAAAGCCGCTTTGCAGAAGTGTTTGATGGAAGTAGTCGATGGTGCAACGGAGCTTTTGGCTCGGGAATTTGCGAGGGAGGCCGAGCAAGAGGAAGTCGAATTGACGGAATTAAAACTCACAGACGGGCGAAAGATCAAGGGCAATATCATTGACAAGTCTGATGAGCGTCTTGTCGTGAGGCTTGAAGGTGGCACAGTAAGGTCGATGCCGGCTGGCAGAGTCGTTAGTATTGAGCAGTAATATTTCCGGCATTTGAGCATACGAATCAATCAAGAATCCACGTTGGTTCCCAAGTGGAGTCGTTTCCGATTGGCAAGTTTCAGTTTTCAGATTAAGGCAGAAAATGGTTCTTTTACGCGTTAAAATAGGTAAGAATTTTGCGAAAAATCAATCAAAAGCGCACATACCTAAAGACAAAAACGGGAAAAAGTAAAAAAATTTTTACGCCTTTATTAGCAAACACTTAGCGGAAATCCCGCCCTTTAAAATCGCGAAAAATTCGTATCAAAAGCGCACATTCATCCAATTATAGAGGGCTTGTGTTTTTTACAAGATGGGCCCTCGAAGGCCGGATGAATGGAAGAGAATCCGAAGAAAAGAAGTTGCGGTAGTTGTTATTTTAGGCGGCCCATCGGGGACAGGCTTCATTGTGTGAGGAATGCTCCGGCGGTGGAAGAGGGAAGCGGTTGTGGCCGGTGGCCGGTTGTAGCAGTCGGGGATATATGCGGTCAATTCCGTTACACGGATGAGCATCCCATCGAGCAAGATCATTGGCCAAGGGGCGAGCTTCCAATTTATCGAGACCAGTTCGGCGAATACTGCAAGATTCCACTTACTCAGGGTAAGTTTGCGAAGGTGGACCCGGAGGATTATGTCTGGCTGTCTCAGTTTCGATGGTATTGTAATAATCGCGGTCACACGAGTTACGCCGTACGCAACGCCGGAGAAGGGGGGGAGCGGAGGAAGGTGCTGATGCATCGTGAGATTAATATGACGCCGGGCCATTTGGTGTGCGACCATGTTAACCGTAACGGGCTGGATAACAGGAAACAGAACTTGCGGAACTGTACGAAGAGAGAGAATAGCCTTAATCAAGGGGGACATCGAGGATCGGTGTCGAAGTATAAAGGGGTGTATTGGAAAAAGAGAGAGGGGCGATGGGCGGCGTGTATTAAAAGTGAGGGTAAGAAAAGGCATCTTGGGTATTTTGAGAGCGAAACCGAAGCAGCAAAGGCATACGACGGGGCGGCGAGAAAATATCATGGTGAGTATGCGTTACTGAATTTTCCAGAATGAATGGGTTAATGGGGAGCGCGGGTGGGTGTTTTTTTCTTGAGTTTTTCGCCTGAAAACCGATATTATAATATGTGCTAACGCGACATCAATGAGCAGTTAATATTGCATAACGGCATCCAATTTCAGGAGGATAGCAAGATGGCGGAATTTACCAGAAAAATGATGCTTGTTTTTGTAGTGGCTTTGTCGGCATTATTTATACAAACGGCGGATGCCGCCGAGCCTAATACAATCGAAATCGACGTATATGACAATGTTGTGTACCTGCAGAACCTGACTACGCCTATGGGTACGGAAACACTGCGTATGACGGGCCGGATGACAGTGCACGTGGTTTTCGAGGGCACGGAGGAAGGACTGGCCGACGATGACGACGGGGACTGGCTCGATGAAGTGGATACCGAAATTGTGGAATTGAATCTGAGAGGTAACAGCCCGATGTTCGGAGCGGTGCATATGTGTCTGCGCACGGGTTTACAGTCGGACGGCGAGATGGAGGAAACTACCGATAGTAGAACGGGCGTACTTGATGTGCCGCCTTTCGGTATCGGAACGGTGAACAGTTTCTTCGATATATATTTCGATTTCGAGATTGCCGGCCAGAGGTTTTATAACATCGCTGAACTGCACTGGGAAGGCGAGCTATCGGAGAAGCCTGCAGGGCGGTTGGACAATTACGTGCATGTTGGGACTGTCCAACTCCTGGATGAGAATGGGAATCCAACGCCATATTATCTGGAAACGGGCCGGGTGCGTCCGAATCCTGTCGTCGAGATCGACGAGTACGAGAGCCCGTTATGTGAGATAAGGATTGTGGATCCAGGCGGTCAGAGCTTCAAAATACCGATGGTCGGCCGAACGGTCGAGCGGGTATTCTTCGAGGGGGCAGATGAAGGGACGGCTTATGATGACGAAGGCGACCTTCTTGATGAAGTGAATACTGAAATGCCGGCACTGGACTTTAGTGGTTACCATTGGCATCTGGGCCACGTAGTTATGCGTCTTGACAGCAGGATTCCCTCGTTAGGCGAGATGGAAGAGCGTGTCGATCATAATACGGGCACTCTTGATGTTCCGCCGTTTTTTAAGGACGGAGTCGTTGAGAGCTTTTTCGACGTGTCTTTTGAAATCAGTTTGCCTGGTCAGTTAATGTATGGTCGGCTGCCTTTACGTTGGTTAGGTACGCTTTGGCACAAGCCAGCCGGGCCGCTTACTGTTTACGAGAACCTGGTGGATGTCGACCTGGTGGATGCGGGCGGTGCTCCGACGGGTTTTACTGTTAGCGCGAGCCAATATCGTCCGAATCCATTTATCGAAGTCGACCACTTCGATACATCAATGGCCACTATTGAATTCCAGACGCCATCGGGCGAGCAGTTCACCGTGGAGATGATGGGAGCGTCAACTATCAAGGTCTTTTTCGAGAAAGACTTCGAAGGCTCAGCGGGGGATGACGATAATGATTTTCTTGATGAGGTTGTTGCAGAGCTGTTGGAACTTGACCTTAGCGGAGTAGTTCCAAAGATGGGCGAGGTGCGTTTGGGTCTGGATAGGCGTGTTCCGACTCTGGGCGAGATAGAAGAAAACGCAGACGACAAGACCGGCAGGCTGGATATTGCTCCTTTTTTATCATGCGGGACGGCGCAAAGCCACTACTATGCCAATTTCGAACTCGTGATCGAGGGGATACGGATGTATCCTGAGAGGGCGCCTCGATGGCAGGCTGTCGTGAAGGAAAAGCCCGTAGCACCGGGCGATGTTTATGAGAATTTGGAGGGTGTCAAGCTGGTGGATTCCGACGGTTTTGGAACGGGCTATACTTTAATGACTTTACGCTTAATGCCCAGGGCGTGCGGCAGCGCGGGTTATCCCTATCCTCCGGGTGATGCGAATCATGACTGCCGAGTGAATCTTTTGGATGTCGCTATAGTCGGTCTGCACTGGCTGGAATGCACGAGGCCGGATTGTTATTAGGTATTGTTTTTTGTTGCCGGCCGCAATAACCAAAATGTTACTTTTGCCGCCGTTGCGGTCAGCCAGTATTGCGCGAGGACCAGTACGGCTCCTCCGGTGAGTACAACCGCGAAAAAAATCGGCACCGTAAAGGTCAATGTCAGGAGGGGCGTTTCAACTTCTTCGCCTATCATTTGACCGACTATTGCCCAAAGCGTCATCAGGCAACAAATCAGGGCCATAACAGCGGCGCAGAACCTTGCCATCCTTTTGAAAGCCCGCATGCGGTTTTGTTCGTCGGATTTAGTAAGGAGCATTTTTCTTGCGATATAAATACCAGCGGTGATGCACATAACAAAATGGAATATCGGTATACCCATACACATACCAATCGCGACTACTGCATAGAAAATGTAAATCGCCGCAAGGATTTTGGTGTTGATTTGGTATGCGTTCCTGACCCACTTTCTGAGGAAAACGATATCAATGGCAAGGCCGGGCAGAAGCGACCACAACGTCCACGGACCGAGGCCCTCCGTTCCGAATACCATACCTACAAACAAAACAGTCGCTGCCAGACAAATTATCAACGGTATAAAGCCAAAGAACAAGGCAAGTGCTAAAATTTCTATCAATCTTAGAATTTTAGTCAACATTTTCATGTTTCGCAAAACGCATATCGTATCTGTCTTTTAGCATCGAGCATCAATAATCGATCATGACAATATCTTCGGGGATTGCGACGACGTCTCTGTGCTTTGGTCCGAGGGCCTTTCTAATCTCGCTGCTGTGTTTTCCCGCCAGGTTTTTTAGCTGAGTGCTGCTGAGGTTGGTGACGGCCTTGGCGTTGTCGTTTAGCATGACGACGGCGCCGACTTCGAATGAGCCCTTTACTGATACCACGCCGCTTGGCAAAAGGCTCTTACGGTTCTTTACGGCCCGCATTGCGCCATCGTCGATATTGATTACTCCGGCCGGGGCGTTATTTAGAATCCATCTGGAGCGGTTGCTGAGCTTTCTCTTTGGCATAAAGACGGTGCCGATTTCATCGCCATTTATAATCCTTCCGAGGACGTTTTTTATCCTGCCGTTTGCCAGTATCATTCTGCAGCCTGCGTTGGCGGCAATCCTTGCGGCTTCGATTTTCGTTTTCATTCCGCCCGTTCCGAGTCCACTGCCTTTTCCTCCCGCGCTTCGCATAATATCTGCGGTAATCTCGTAAACCGTAGATATCGGCCTGGCGTCGGCTGATTTACGGGGATCTTTATCGTAGAGCGCATCGATGTCGCTGAGCATTATCAGGACATCGGCGTCGATTTTGCTGGCGACCAGCGCGCTTAAAGTATCGTTGTCACCGAAGGCCGAGCCGATTTCATCGGTACTGACGCTGTCGTTTTCATTGAGGACCGGTACAACCGATAGTTTCAAAAGTGTCTCGACGGAATTGCGAAGGTTCAGATAGGTCTTTCTGTTGTTTAGCACCTCGGCCGTCAGGAGGACCTGGGCGACTGTGACGCCGTAGCGCAGAAAGGATTTTCTCCACTCGGCCATCAGCAAAGGCTGGCCGATAGCGGCATAGGCCTGTCGCATCCTGATGTCCTTTACTTTACCTGAGTGCGCGAGTTGGCCGCGGCCCATCCCTATAGCGCCGGAAGTTACGATGACAAGCTGTCTGTCCGTTTTTAGGAGCCGGCTAATTTGACCTGCAATGCGGCGAACGTAGGCGGCGTCGATTCCGCTGTCTTTGGTCAGGATATTCGTGCCGATTTTTATTACTATACGTTTGGCGTTTGTGAAATTTCGCATAATTTACCACTTGTATTTCATAATCAAGTATTTCGAATTAAGGGTTTTATATTGTACAAGGTTTGGACTTATTAGCAAAGATGTAAAATGTTAAATTGCCTGTGAATTTAGCCACAACTCATGAGAATCGAGCGTGCGTCTCGTTCTTCGAATTCGCATGTCGGAATTCAGTTTTGTTATGTTTCCCGGATGATTTCCAAGCCGAGTGCCTTTCCGAATTCGGCGAGCGGTTCGCTGAAGTCGCCGTAGACTGTGACCCTGTGCCAGCCGAACTGGTTCCATTGGTTGAAAAGCTTTCCAATGTCGCCGCGGACTTCGGCAATCAGTTTTGTGCGGCAGCCCTTTTCACTATCCAGAGTACCGATAGCCTTCGCCTGATGAATGACCATCTTTTTGCGTCCGATGTTGGTTCGGAAGGTGGTGGTCATGTAGCCTGCGGGCATGAAGGATTCGGCGCATGCCCCTCGCGGGTCTCGATTGTGCAGTGTTCGGATTCGGTAGCCGTTGGATTTGCCGTCGGTGCCGAAGGCTTTGGTAGTCCCCACGCAATGGGCGTATATAACCTGATTTTTTGATGTGTCCAGGGCGGGATCAGAGACGAATCCCGGTCGGCCGGTTAGAATCCTAGCCATTAACATGCTGATTGTATCGTCTGGCATTGCCTCACAGACACCCTGGCCGCCGTCGTTTAAAAGCTGCATGAATCCCAGACAGGGATAGGCAGGCAGCTTGCCAGCAGCGAATCCGCCGAGGCAGTTCATTGTCACGGAATCTGTGTCATATTTATTGAGCAGTTTGAGCATTGCCAGATAGACGCCGCCGGCTTTTTGTACGGCATCAGGCGTTGGGCGGCTCGGTTCGACGTAGTCGCCTGCCGGGAGGTCGTCTGCCTGTTTTGACCATCGGTTTGCCCACTCAGCCGCTTCATCGCGGTCAATCTTTTCGTAGTATGAGTGCAATTGATCGAAATCGATGTAGCGGCCTTTGACACCAAGAAAGTCTTGTTCCTGACCGGGGCGGCCTCTTCCGATGATTAAAAAACTCGACCGGCGGAGGCGCTCGACGCATTTTTGAATATCTGTCAGGGGTACGGGATCGTCGGCGCATTTCAACGTGCCTTGTTTCTGAAAGCTGGTTCTGTAGATTTGCTCGCAGTGCTGGGCGAACTGAGCGAGGTTAGCACCTCTCCTGCGGACATTTACGAATTGCTGCACAACGGGGACGAGGTCAGTGAGGCGTGTTGTGGAGACGGCCACCGCAGGGACTTTCCGGTCGTGGAGTGCGCCGTATGCTGTAAGGAATACACCGGAACCGCCGAGGAACTCATCGGCCACAACTGTCGGCATACCGAGGTCGGCAATGTTTACGACCTGCCCGCGATGGTTCCAATCGAGTGTCATTGTGTAGACAAGGTATCCGTGAACTTTTTTGTTTAAGGCGGTCACCTTCTGCATGTCAGCCGCATTCTCAACCGTGAGCGGGATGAATTCGATTTTCGGGCAACCTTTTCTCAACAGGGCGAGGACCTCTCGCTGTCGGGCCTTTGTGTCGAAGTCAGGGTAGGGCCAGATTTCCCGTGTGTTCATGCTCATTAAAAAGACCGCGGCGACACGGGTCTTAGTGCGCTCTTTCTCTGCGGCAATCGCTGCAAATGGTGTCAGTGAACCTGCTGCTGCGACTGCAGCAGCGCCACAGTGTTTTAGGAAATGTCGACGGTTAACAGGGTGAGGACAGCCGTGAAAACACGTTTGAGGTTGGCATTGAAACATTTGGAACCTCCTTATCTAAACTCCAAATCATAATTTTATGATGTCTGTTAGTATAACCTATTAAGTTCACACCTCAGGTTCCGTTTTTCAGTTTTGAGCCGCATCCGGCTACATTGTCCACCCGGTACGGTAGGGTGGATCGATTAGATCATTGGCTTCCCTGCTGTTGGTAATTCGCATTTCTTTGGCGTCCCATTCGAGCGGTCGCCTTGTGCGTAGGGCGAGTGTTCCGAGCAAGGCCAGTTCCGTCATCTCGCAGCCGAACTCGACCGGGCAGACCGTACGGGCGCCTGTCTTGCAGGCCTGGGTCCATTCGGTGTAATGAGAGTCACAACGGCGCATTGTTTTGGGAGGCTGTACAAAGTCGCGGAACTTTTTCTCGGGCAGCAGCAGGCCACCCGCCAATCCAAGACGAGTCCTGCCGAAAGGATTTCCTCCGCTATAGCCTGTTATCAGTTTGCCTTTTTCGCCCACGAAGAGGAGGCCGCTGGAGGGCATCCTGAGGTTGTGGTCGAGTTCGGGCGGTCTGTGAGGCTTTATGCCTCCATCATACCAGTGTAAGGTCATGGGCGGGAGCTTGTCCCGTGCATCAAATTGCCATGTCACGACATTGGCGTGGCTCTGGCACTCGGGCGTCGAGACGAACTGGAAGAAGCCCTTGTGCCTCGTGGAGCCGTAACCGTAGATCATCTTCGGCGCGTCCAATTGCAGCTCTTTGAAATAAACGTGCATAGTGTGGCATGCCATATCGCCGACAGTTCCTGTACCAAAATCCCACCAGGGGCGCCAGTTTGCGGGATGATATGCCGAATGATATGGCCTGTACGGAGCCGGACCAATCCAAAGGTCCCAGTCCATACCGGGCGGCGGTGTCTGCTTATCAGTCGGCCGAACCAACGAGCACGGGTAAGCCGGGTGGTGGCACCAGATATGCAATTCCCGCACGCTTCCTATAACGCCCGAATTCAAAAGCTCCGTTGTGCTTCGGGCGGGGTCGGTCGCCGAAGACTGGACGCTGGACTTGGTGACAAGGCGTTTGGCTTTGGCCAGGGCGGCCCGGACCTTTCTTGCCTCGCCGATGCTGTGCGTGATTGGCTTTGCGCAGTAGATGTGCTTGTTTAATTTGATAGCCGCCATAAGCAGAATGGCGTGTGAATGGTCCGGCGTGCCGATGATAAGGGCGTCGAAGTTCTTTTCTTCCCTGTCGAACATCTTTCTAAAGTCGTGAAAACGTTTCGCGTTAGGGTATGTCCGGAACACTTTTGCAGAGAGACTGTGGTCGAGGTCGCAGAGTGCGACGATTCTTTCGTTCCTGCAGCCGGCCAGATAGTGTTGGCCCATTCCTCCTATACCTACGGCAGCAATCCTGAGCGTATCGCTCGGGGCCTGATGGCCCGACCCTCCTAGGACATTCCGCGGAACAATAAAAGGGATAGCAAGCCCGGCAGCAAGAAAACTGCGCCGGGGCACACCGCGGTTTGTGTTGCTTGATTTGGCCGGGGTATTGTTACCGTTTTTTGCCATTGTCTTTTTGGCTTTATTAGGATTTCGCATGGCCGCTCCTTTTGGTCAGTGACAGGTGTCACTCGGAGAGTTTGTAAATGCGGAAATCATCAAACCTGATCCAGTGCTCGGCATCCGGCGGTCCGTTGTAGCACTGTATGCTGACCTGGTCGTTGCGTTGTGGGGGCAGCTTGCCTTTAGCCGCGGTTTGGAATGGGCCTTTTGCATCCGGGCGGAACAAGGCGGTGTAAACGTCGCCGTCTACAATGAGCCTGAGCTGGACGGACTTGGCCGGCATGGGCTTTCGGCTCGGAATCATCATTATTGTTCCACTGACCAGCTCCTTGACAAACTTAAATCCAGGTTTGTCATTGTTGTACCAGGTTATTCCCGCCTGCTCATACTGCTGGGTTGGGACAGTATTATTCGTGACGGTTACTTCGAAGGCGAATTTTCCTTTGCTGCGGTCGGGTACTTTGCGAACCAGAGCATTCTTTACATTATGTGCCACGCCGGGCTGAACGCAAATTTCTAATCCACCATCCTTTATGCGCCATTTTTTCGGGTCTTCCCGCAACCAGTTCCAGCCTTTGCCCAGCTTTCCTTCGAACCTATCCTCAAATATAACGCCTTTCTGGCTGACCCGGCCCTTGATGATGGGTGTCAGGACGATATTGCGATAACTGATTGCCGAGTGGTCACCCTGCAGATATATTGGGCCCGGTTTGAATTCATCCGACCAGAGCGCGCCGCCCGTGCAGCCAAGGAGAGGCTGGTTGTCTATAATTGTCTTGCCATTGAGCACCACCGTCACGTGCCTGTCCATCAGCGTAATATCATAGCTCTGCCACTGCCCTGCGGGCTTCTCTGCATTGACACTCGGTGTAATTCGGCTGTAAATCCCACCCATATTATGTGAATCGAGACTCTTGCCGTATGAATCGCTGACCTGGACCTCGTATATGCTCCGAAGATAAATCCCGCTGTTGCCCTTCCTGGGGACATTCACTTCCAGTTTCAGGTTAAAATCCTCGAACTCTTCGGTCGTGCGAAGGTTACCGTAAGAGACGTGTGGTTTTCCTTTTTGCTGAATGGGCTTATTGACAAGGACGCCGTCTTCGACGGACCATCCGTTGGTCTGGCCGGGATTTGTTAGCTTCCAGCCATCAAGATTTTTACCATTGAAAAGAACAATTTCTTTACCGTATTTGATTTTGGACAGGTCGGGCCTGGGCGGCAGTGGGGGAATCCTCTTGCCGGTGAATTCACTACGTCTTACGCCTTTACCGTTTCTGTTGGGGCGGATGTGTACCAATTCCATTGTATCGCCCCAAACTTTGGCCATAATCAATTCCGTTAATGTTTGCCTCCGGACCACTTTACCGGCGGCGTCCCTGCGTTCAACCCTGTGATTACGTGTAATAATAAGGTTTTCTTCGTCCACAAGGACAAAGTCCACAGGGACTACACTTCCCCCTCCCCACAGTATTTGGGCATCGAGATATCCCTCTTTCTGTTCAACACTGAGCCAGCCCGGGCCTCCGCCGGGGATTGTCAACGCCCATCGACCGAGGTAGGGATTTTGGGATTCTGTGGCCTGAACCAAGATACAACTGCTTAAAAGGCTTAAGATAACCAGCGCGTAAGGAATTCTTTTATTCATAACAGGGGCCCTTTCAAAATGTCTTGATAATATTTCGCATTAAAGCTGAGATTACCCATATCTCCTTGCTCGGCTACGCTGCCAAGCCGTATTTGCAATAGAATATCAACAATGTTTTTGACAGTCAAGGGCCGAAACGTGCCGGGAGGTTTTTGACAATGAGATGAAATTATGGTATTTTAGGGCTTAAATTCTACAGGAGAGCCGTCAATGGAATCACATGGGAAATGTCGGAAAATAATTGCAACGTTAGCTCTACTGACAATGTTTTTTCAGATCGGGGTGGCCGTATCCGCGACAATCAGTGCTGCTTCTAATATTGTCTCAACAGGTATAATGTCGCTTCCTCAGCCGATAGTTACAGGAAACTCTGTGGAAACATGTCTTAATAGCAGGTACTCACAGCATAGCCTCAGCGGCACAGCCAGCGACCAGCAGATAAGTAATATCCTATGGGCTGCAGGAAAAGCTCCCTTTACAGGGAGTCAAAGGGACATTTATATCGCCACACCCAGTGGGACATATTTGTATGACTCGAACGGCCATTCACTGAGTTCGTATTCAAGTGAGGTAAGAGACGATGGGGCTTTCGCGATTATATATGAAAGCTCACTTGATTTCGACACGGGAGTTTCATTTATGCCGGCACTGCTTGCCTCTGTTTCTTTATGTAACAGCAGTGAATCTCCTGTAGCGAGCTGCCCGAAAGGAATCGGATATCCAAAGGCAAGATTGATTTTTGGAGTACAGTCAGGCAGAGGACTGACAACCAATCTGGCGGTGCATTGCTCTGTTCCTAAAGGCGAGCCCGGCTGGCTGCCGGATCCTTGTACTACATCTGACAACAGCATTGAAGAAGTATTAGCCGATTTGAATTACGTCAATAGTTTCGGTCAAACTAATCTGACGTTGCAGCAAATATCGCAGATTTTATGGGCAGGATATGGCTGCACGGACCATACACCAAGTGGTAAAGGGGGGTTAACAGTTCCCTCAGCGTGGGCGAACTATTATTTGACCGGGAGCATTTATTTGGCAAATGAAGATGGTGTCTATCGTTATCACAACAGGAATCCCAGCACAGACCTGAGAACCAAGGATCATAGAATCGAGCAAATCAAGTCCGGAGATGTTAGAGGTAATCTGCAACTTGCTGTTAGTGGTTTGCCTCAGGCACCGTGTTATGTGATAATTTGCCTTGATTCTTCTTATGTAGGTCAGGAGTATGCACATTTAGAAACGGGTTTTGCAGCCGGGAATATGCTTATCCAAGCCACAGCAATCGGCTTAGGCTGCCATTTTAAGACCGAACTAACGGTGCATGATCGCAGCAATATTCAAGTCACCACGACTATACCTTCGTCACATATCCCCCAGGTGATAGTCAGCGTGGGGCTAATGGAAGATCCCATAGTTGATTTTAGTGGCGATGGAATAGTGAATTTCGAAGATTATTGCATATTGGCCCAGTACTGGTTGGAGGATGAATCTTCGGTTGATATTGCACCGCCACCCTATGGTAACGGCAAAGTAGATTTTGAGGATGCTGCAATATTGCTCGACGGCTGGCTAACGGCCACGACGATACCGCCGTTACCGGAGCAGGCCGGTAATCCGAATCCACTTGACGGCGCAACAGATGTAAATACAACCGTCATTTTGAGCTGGACAGAAGGTTCCGGGGCGACATCACACGATGTCTACTTTGGTATGACGAATCCGCCTGCCTTTATAGGTAACCAGGTTGAACCAACGTTTGCTCCGAGCATAGTGTATTACAACGCAACGTATTACTGGCGTGTCGATGAGGTCAACGGTTGGGGTAAAACCGAGGGTATAATCTGGAGTTTCACAACGACTACAGGTCCACCTCCGCCACCACCACCCTAAGCGGTTTATTACTATCTCATACAAATTTGGAGCGGTTTTGAGCGTAATGCCTTATCGGTATCGATTGACTCAATGAGCAATTGGATGTTATCCGTTGGTACTACGTCAGTTTCTTATGCGCGAACAGTTTCGCCCCGGGTCCAGAATAATCTGCGACGATATGTCCGCTGCCGACGAGTTTCCATTTATAAATGGTGAGTCCTTCCATGCCGACTGGCCCCCGTGCGTGTATTTTGTTAGTGCTTATTCCGACTTCTGCGCCGAGGCCGTAACGGTAACCATCGCTGAATCGCGTGCTGCAGTTTACGAAGACATTTCCCGAGTCTACGCGGGTCATGAACTTAGCCGCCTTTTGCTTGTTAGACGTAACGATGGCGTCAGTATGGCCGGATCCGAACTTATTTATATGCTCGATGGCTTCGTCTATTCCCTCAACGACCTTTATCGACAGGATGTAATCCAGATATTCAGTTGACCAGTCCTTCTTGCCAGCAGGTTCGACTTTTATCACGTCGGCGGTCTTTTTGCAGCCTCGCAGCTCTACGTTTCCTTTGTCAAGCTCGTCTTTGATCTTCGGCAGGAACTGCTCGGCAATTTTCTCGTCGACCAGCAGTGTCTCGGCGGCATTACAGACCGCGACATACTGGCACTTCGAGTCGAGAGTGATTTTTGTTGCCATCTCCAAATCAGCTTCACCATCTACATAAACGTGGCATATCCCATCGGCGTGGCCGAGGATGGGTATGTTGGTATTATTCATAATGGAGCGAACAAAATCATTCGAGCCGCGCGGGATAATCAAATCGATGTATTCATCCAGCGCCAGCATCTCGGCCACGTCCTGCCGGGTTTGCAGAAGTTGTAGCCATCCCGGAGGCAGTTCCGATTTTTCGCTGATTTCACTGATAATCTTGGATAATATATTGTTGGTCTTCTCTGCTTCACTTCCTCCTTTGAGCAGTACGGCGTTTCCTGTTTTTAAGCACAGGGTCGAGATTTGAATGAGTGCGTCAGGGCGGGATTCGAAAATTACGCCGATTACCCCTATTGGACAACTTACTTTGTAGAGTTTTAGCCCCACATCAAGCTCGGTGGCGGAGATAGTCCTTCCCACCGGGTCAGGAAGTTCGGCCAGTGTCTCAACCCCGGCGCAGACGTCTTCAATTTTAGCCTCGTTAAAGTTTAGTCGTTTCAAGAGAGGCTCGGGAAGATGGCTTTTCTTTGCAGCTTCCATATCCACTTCATTGACGGCTGTTATATGGTCGCATCGCTGCCTGAGTGTGTTTGCAATTGCAGTTAGGGCGGCATTTTTTTCGCCCGTCTTGACGGTGGCCAATTGAATCGCCGCTTTTTTTGCGATGGCCGCTACTTCTGCTATACCCATATATGTTCTCTCAAATGTAAAATCCCATTTTCCTTATTTTGTATTAAATTCCTCATTCTAAATAATCCTTAATCAATAATCAAATACATTTGTTTGAAGATTTTGAGAAAATCCGAGGTTGCAGAATTGACATTATTTCGGCTGGTTCCCTGGCAGATATCAACTCTTTTCGTCTTTACCGCTATGGTCTTTGTTTAGTCGTTTCTAAGAGCTTTATTCATATTCTCAGATTCCGACAGTCCAGTACCGGCGATAGGAAAAGGTTTTCATTTTATAGGAAAAGGATGTTATTTTATTGGTGCATGCTCTTGTCTTATGCTACGTTTGTTTTGGCAGCATTGTCGGTTTTTGCCTGGTGCTTTTTGTGCTGTCGCAAGTGAAATATGACGTCGAGAGAGGTTTTCAGGCCCACAAGGATAATGAGAATACCAATTGGCGAGCCCAGCGCCGCAGTCAGGAACGCTCCGAAGAGAACAGCCAAATGCATAATAACAATTCGAGCGTAGGGGCTGCCCATGAGCTTTTCAGGTTTGATCTTTGCGTATTCGCCCTTAATCAGATAGTTGTAGACAAAGGAGACGCCGTGACTTATACAAAGTGCCCCCATTGCGTACCTCATCTCCAGCGACATAGTTGAATAGGCCTGTCTTATGACGTTCAGGAGCATCTGTAGAAATACAAAAAAGCAGGGCCATGTGGTATTATCCATAAAGCTGCTGTCCTGTTTAAACAGCATTAAAACGAAAGATCCATGGACAGCGCAAAATCCGCCATAGTGTACCGAAAAAAACGGTATCATAAATAGTTTTCCGAGGTGTTCGGCCGGTTTGGAAACCCTGGCAAACGCCATTTTCAGGATATTATAGAATCCGACGACGATGTTTTCCGACCAGTAAAGAAGCACGACATTAAATGCGTCCCAATCCCAAAAAATCACTCCCCAAAAGGGAATCAGGTTGGCCGCTACCAGCACGATAAGTGGTATATTTGTCAGGTATTTGCTGTTCAACTTCAATTGATGTTCCTGTCCATATCAACGCAAATTTGACACTTAGGCAAATACTGTCCGATATTTCGGATACACAGCCTAAGAAAGCCCGATACTAATCGGCTTATCCAAGTTATTTAGAACATTCTGCAAAATTCTGAAATATTTATCATTGTCAGGCCAAAGAATCCTATCATCGTCGGACATCGGCTTATCGAGATGCTTGAGGAAACGGCCTAAAATCTCTTCATCCAGTTTTTCAGCCGAGACACCCAATCCCAGCTTTTCTATATAATGGGCGTTTATTATCTGCTCGTACTGGCCGGTAATAGGCAGGAGGCACATCGGCTTTTTCAAATGCAGACACTCACTGATCAACGAAAAGCCGGCCGAAGCTATCACGCCCCGCGCCGAGGCCAGATCGGCCAGGAATCCTTCTGTTGAGCGTTCCTTGAATGTGCAGTTGGCGTATTGGCCGGCCTTTTTGAAGCCGTATAAAAAGAATTTTTGTTCACCAAATTTATCAAGCACCTCTTGCAGTTGGTCTTCATCCCTGCCGGTGGTCGAGTACAGCAAGATATGCTCGCCATTACTCGGCTTGAGCGCGCCCACAACAGGCCTTATAACAGGCGGTGATAGAATCGCCGAATCAATCCGCAGTGGAGCATCGAAAAAATTGATAACAATGTACGCAGCCGCCCCCACATAGTGACATTCTGTTACGACGCTTGCGGTTATTCGTGAGAACCAGTTTCCGCTCCTGTGTTCCAGTTCACAGAGCGTCAGCATATGTTGATGATCTATGCTGATAAACGGTACTTTGTTTCGCCAGGCCCACCACGCGCTGAAAGGCTCAAAATCCGATATCACGAGGTCAGGTGCAAAAGGCACAAAATGCTGGTGGAAAAGTTCATCGTTTATCCGGTTGCCTTCGGGAAGATTGAGAAGATTTCTCTTTAGAGTTTCGGATTTATCAATCCTTCCATCCACGAAGGCAAAAGAGAGGCCGAAAATTTCTCTGACGCGCTCTCCGAAATATTGTTTAAGATACAGAAGTGATTTTTGCGATCCGACGAACATAACATCGTGTCCGGCATCGATGAGCCTCTGCCCTGTCAAATGCGATCTGCTGCTGTGACCAAAGCCTTGTCCTGCTATTCCATATATTATTCGAGCCAATATACGCACCTTGTGAAAGGTAATATTTTCCAACATTTAGGATATAGATTGTTTAATGAACGTTCCTAAATCTTAATTTTCCGTTAAGATAACAAAATTTTGGTAAAATTACCACATGATCGAATTTGTTTTGACCTCTTCAGTTCAAGTATTCCTAAGAATCAGATCCCCTTTCGAATACATCTTATAGCACAGATTTGTCAATGATGCTATCGGGAACTTGTGTGAAAAAGATAAATTCAGGCTGCAAAATGCATCACCAAGCCTTCTGTACACGCGATATTCTTTTCAAAATGTTTATTAATGACCATCTACATGCTTATGAATGAGTGGAAAATCTTTTGACGCTATGTTTAGCTCTTTCTATACTATAATATATGACTCTACATCAGCTGCCATAAAAATAACATTAATAGTTTATAATGCTGAATCCGAAGGATTAGAGAGTGGTATATAAGCCTAATTATCTTAGAAACATTGATAAGTGCAGCGAAATCGGGAAAGCACGAAAATGGGCCATATATTTGATCTCGACCACTATAACATTGGGTTTGCTGTTGTCTGAGCTTCAGAGAGCTCTGAAAATGCCTTTCGATTTGATGAAGATCGGTTACTTTACGCTCTTTGCGATGACAGGAGTGCTTATTTTTTTCTGGATATGGGCAACGGATAAAGAATTAGAGTTATTATTTAGATTGTTAGATCCAAAGAAGTATGCAGCTCCATCTGGTATCAGAGAGACATTAATAATATTATCGTTAGCACTATTACTCGTGATTCTCTTGTTCGCATCTCGAAATCCCTTATGGTATAGCAGTATTTTCGTCATATACAACACACTTAACTGGTTGGGAGGAAGGCGACAGCAAGAAGAGCTTTCCCAAGTTTTCACAAAAAGCAAGGAACGAGCTTTACCAGATTTAAAAAATCAAAATTATGCTGAAAAGGCCGCACTATATATCAAGGTGATTCAGACTCTCGAATCCTACTTTATCAAAAGACCTCACGGTCGCCGTTTAAAACTGGCCGTATTTTGCTCAGTGATTGGATTAGCATTATCAATTTCTTGGTTTGCCACAAAAATGCAAGTTTTTGGTTTTGGAGCATATGTTGTACTAATCGTGACAATCACACTATCAGAATTCACCATATGGCATTGGCGTAGCATACGAAATACCGAGTTGCGCCCAATCATAGAAGAACTGAACGAATTAGTTCGTGCCACAGAGGAGGATAATGGAGAAAATAGTTAAAATTTCAAAGCATTAATTTACTCTAAGGTACGTTAAAGTTTTTTCAAGTATTCTGCCGACAACCGGTGAGGCGACGGAGCCTCCGCTATCACCTTTTCCGAGTCTTCCGTTTGGTCTTCGGATTGAAACCAGCACTATTACAGCAGGGTCTTCAGCCGGAGCGCCTGCTATGAAGGAAGCAATGTTTGAATTGTCTTCATAGCCCCTCTCGCCGACTTTAGCGATATTAGCGGTTCCCGTCTTGCCGAAGACCTGCCATTTGTCGAGTTTGGCTCTCCAGCCGGTGCCTCCGTTTTCCCTCTCATTCACTACTCCAACGAGGCAGTCTTTTACGATCCACCTTGCGACTTCCGGTTTTATGATATAGCCGACATCGGGAGATGAGTGTCTAAGCTTAATTACCTCGCCATTACCGTCCACTATAGCCTTGACGATATGAGGCTGTACGGTTCTGCCATCTGCTGCAAGTATGCAGAAGGCTCGAAGCATTTGCATCGCTGTTACGTTTAATTCATAACCGTAGGGTATGCGGGTCACGCTGTATCCGGTCCACTCGTTCGTCGGCCTTAATAATCCCTCAACCTCGCCGGGCAGCTCTATTCCTGTTTTTTTAGAGAAACCAAAGAGCTTCAGGCCGTCGTAAAGTTTTCCGGGTCCCATTTTCTGGCCGATTTTAGCCATGCCTATATTGCTGGATTTAATCAGGACTTCTCTGACAGTTAAATTTCCGAATTTGTGGTTTCTGTATTCATTGACTCTTCCGAAACTTCTGCTGTAGTAGTCGCCGTTTTCACAAAATATCTTCTCATCCTTTTTTATGACACCTCTATCAACTGCAATGGCCGCGACAATGGGCTTTATCATGCTTCCGGGCTCGAACTGGTCGGTTACCACCCGGTTGCGGAAGGTGTTCGGGTCGGAAGAGCCGATTTGTTTCGGGTCATAATCAGGGAGCGAAACCATTGCCAAAATGGCACCGGTCTTCGCCGATGCCACAATCGCAATAGCGGCCTCGGCCTCAAAGCTTTGGTATTGATTTAAGAGTTCGGCCCTCGTGAACTGCTGTATGGCAGAATCAATAGTCAGTATTATGCCGACTCCGTTACAAACAACACTTTCTTGCTGCCCCGGCTGAACCGGACGACGAAAGGGATCTACGAGAAAGGTATACTGCCCGGGTGAACCGCGGAGTTCTTTGTCGTATTGCAATTCAATTCCGCTCAATCCCCGGTTGTCGTAGCGGCTTGTAAAACCAACGACGTGTGCCACCAGACGACCACTCGGATAAGTCCTTTGCCAGTCGGATTGTACCCCGATACCGAAAATTTTACGTGCGGCACTGCACTGCTCCGCCGTTGCACCGACCTTGATTCTTGCAAAACCGGGATTTTTGCTTTTCCGGATGAGTTTTATTATGTCACTGGCATACATATTTAAGATTGGAGCAAGTTTTACGGAAGGATTTATAGGGTCCTTAATAGCCCTTGGCTCGGCATAAATGCACTGTACCCGGTTGGGAGCTGCAAGTATCCTGCCGTGGGAATCAAGTATCGGGCCACGTTGCGGCTCCTTGTTGAGACGGCCTCGCTGCTGTTTTGTGCTGAGGTTGGTATAATATTCGCTCCTGAAGTGCTGAAGGTAGACACAACGTGCAACCAGTGACAAAAAAGCCACTATCAGCAGCAAAAAGAAGATAATAATCGTTCTAGCACTTCTCACGTTGATTGCACCTGATTACGCGCGCCAATCGTCACGGACCACCAAGGCGTTCAGAGACCGCAGCTGGATTTATTAAAGTTTCAACCTGAAGCTGCTTGTTCGTAAGCTCCTGTATCAGCCAGCTTTGTTCGGCCTGTAGAGTGATAAGCTGGTAGAAGATGCGATTGTTTGCACTACGTAGATAAACGGCGAAAATCAAAACGGCCGTGAAATAAAAAACAACAAATACAAAGCGAAATTGGGGCCTCATAATTTAATCAGCGCATAGTGTTCAGCGGATTTCGAACGAGTCTTACTTTTATTTTACTCAATGCTGCGACCATCCTGAATTTCTATCGAGGTGGCAATTTCAAAGTCATTCCAACAGTCAGGCTGTCCTCATCGGGCAAAATATCATCATTTAGTTTTGCTACTTCGATATAGCGGTTGCCGTCTCCGAGCTGATCAGCGGCAATTTTCCATAAATTGTCACCCTCGCGAACCTTGTATGATTTTGACTGCTTTGGGCTGTCGGGTTTTTTCAAAGAAAGATGCTGGCGGCCGATAGATCTAACCTTCTCAAAAAAAGAACTGGTAAGACCGCCCTTATTTTTCTCGTTGGATGATGTCGAGCCACGCAGAGGCGGTATAATTAATTTCTGGCCAACCTGGATTTCATCGGCGGCCTTCAGAAGGTTACGATTAGCCTCGAATATCTTCATGATGTTGACCCTTTTGTTGCCCTCCACGTCACCGTAATATTTTTTTGCGATGAAGGCCAGGTTGTCACCATCAGTAACTTCATGAATTTTCGGCAAAGCGGGCTTCGGTTTTACCGTCACGGTCTTTTTGACGTCCATTCCCTGGTTTTCCATCGGTCCGTACGTAACCATCTTGACTGTATCGCCATAGTTGAGACTCGAAGCATTATTTCCTTTTGCCAGTTCAGTGCCCCGAGGGAGGTTGGTTCTGTATCGAATATCCGGTTCTTCAAGGAGGGTGTTCTCAAAGAAGGGTTGTTTTTCAATCGCCTTGGACCAGACGATGACATCTCGCTCGTTTGCCCCAATACCAGGCTGCTTAGGGGGATTGACCATTGATTTAGTCAACTCATTGCCATCGCCTCGAAAGCTCGGCAGGCCATTAATAACAAAGGCTATCATAAATATGAAAGCCAAACCTAACAGCAATCCAATTTTGACATCGCGAGTCATAGCAAAACTCCTTCTTCACTATTACCTTTATTTTCTTTCAGCGATCCTTAACTTCGCACTTCTTGCCCGTTGATTTTCCGCAATTTCCTCCCTTGACGGTACAATCGGCTTTTTTGTGATAATCTTATAAATGCCGGCTTTTTCATTTGCCTTAAAATTGTTCTTAACCAATCTGTCTTCAAGGCTGTGGTAGCTGATAACCGCAATCCTGCCTTTTTTTGCCAACAGGTCCGATGCCGACTCAAGCAGCCTCTCAAGGTTTTCCAGTTCGTTATTGACGGCGATTCTCAATGCCTGGAAAGTCCTTGTTGCCGGGTGTATTCTGCTTCGTTTTTGTCCGGGCCTTCCCAGTGCCCTGCAGACTATCGCAGCCAGTTGGCCCGTTGTTGTTATCGGTCGTTGGCGGCGCTGTCGGACGATAAAACGCGCGATACGCCGCGAGGCTCTTTCCTGACCGAATTTGTAAATCAAATCCGCAAGGCTTTTTTGGTCGGCCTTATTAACAATATCGGCAGCACTGGTCTTTATACTTTTGTCAATTCTCATATCGAGCGGCATATCGGTCTGGAAACTAAGGCCAATATCAGTATCTGTAAGCTGACTTGAGCACAGACCCAAATCCGCCAATATGAAATCAACTTTCTCTACCCCCTTTTGGCGTACAAACTCGCCAATTTGCGAAAAATTGCCGCATATATAAAAAACCTTGCAGGCAAGGTCTTTGGTTCTAATTTGGGCCCCTTGGATAGATTTTTTATCAACATCAAGAGCGAAGATCACACCATTGGGGCCCAAAGTCTTGCCGAACAGTAAACTATGACCTCCATGTCCTATGGTCGCATCGACCATCACCCCATCCCGGGGTAAGTTTACCTGCTCGAGAAGCGTCCTTGCTAATACCGGAATATGCTCTACTTTCGAGCTATTCACCTCCATTGTGTCTCTAATTTCATATCTTGTCGCGATATACCAATCTCAGAGATATTACGATATACCGGCGACACACTACCGATTAACCAACAGCCACTTCCCTGTTCCTGGCTTTAAGATCCATGACCTGGGGCGAAAATGTAACACCATCAAAAATTCTGTCGACGTTCTTAAGATGCTCAAGCCTTTCGGAAAGGATTTCCAGCGAGGCGAATGTTTGTTCATCAACAGCTCTGTCTCCTGCGAGGCTCTTCTCTACGATTTGATAATGTTTAGAATCCGATTCAATCATTTCGCCTCCTGTCAAGAAAGTTCAAGTTCATCGTTTTGTTTTTGTAAGACGACCTGGCGAGCCTGTGACATCTGCTTCTGGTATTGGGCCATGTGGTCCGCCAGGTACTGTTCCCAGTTTTCGTTGTTCCAGAGTTCAATATGGTCCCGGACACCGACCAGTGTAATTTGTTCTTTCAAGCCCGCGCGCTTTCGTAGTCTTTCATTGATAAGCAATCGGCCCTGAGCGTCAAGCTCTACCTTGCTTGCCAATGCAAAGCTCATCCTCTCGAATGCCACGGCCTCATCCGGTGCGGTGGCATCGGGTGCGACCGCCAAGACTATCTGTTCGAAATATTTCTCCGGGTACAAACAAAGAATACCATTAGCACCGAGTACCAGATAAAAATTGCTGCCGTGTTCATCGACATCGATTTGATGCCTGAGCTTGTTGGAAATGAGAACTCTGCCTTTACCATCGATAACGTGTTGATATTCACCTGTTAATAACAGCATGGCTATATTCCCATTAAGCAGAACAATTGTGGGAGATTTTACCACTTTCTACCACAAAGTCAATAAATAAATTCAAATTTTAGTAAAAAAGTGCAAATTTTCTTATAGGACGTACTCGTCGGAAAGCTAATCCCCGCAAACAAAAGTGCTTACGAAAATTCGATGGTCTTCTTGGGCAGGCAATTTTTTTTATATTTCTCCGGCTTTCTCACAATTATCCGTAAATTTTTTACCTGGCGTCTGAGCGTTTCAACGTCTCAGACGTATCGAGCATCCATTATCTCCACAGTCTCAAAGGGCTGTCAATGAAGACGCCTGTGGGCGGAGTATTGAGATTCCAACCTGGTTCTGTCAAATATTAATTCCGGTATTGAGCTTTCTTTGTCAACCGTCACAGCCGAGAGTCGTCCTAATAAAATGAGTAGTGGCGATGTCGATTCCTACTGTCAAGTTGAATCAAAATGAACTTTTGTTTTGAAAGGTCTTTGAGATGACAATAAAGACGAATATCTCATATAAGATTGTGCCAGTAGTGGTTGTTTTATTACTTTCCGGGCCGGCGTTGGGTAGCTCTTCATGCTGGAGGTTCAACGAGGGATCGGGCGAAACGGCATTCGATTCTCTCGGTGGCAGGCACGCTACAATTCGCGGGAATCCCGTCTGGGTAACCGGTACTTTCGGCAAGGCCCTTCATCTCGACGGAGACGGTGACTATCTCGAAGTCGGGCGGATCCCCGGGCTTTTGTCTGAACAGACTAAAATGCTCTGGATATATATAAAGTCTATCACTTCCAACGGCATCTATCTCATCGACGAAGGCGGCAGCGGTAATAATAACTGGGTGGAACTGTACGATCCGAATGGCGACGGCAATCCATACATCAGGGCCGGCTTCGATTCATTCAACTATATCGACGGCAAGGCCAGAATAAAGACCGGCAGGTGGTATCATATCGCCGTTGTAACAAAGGCCTCAGGCGACCTGGCGATTTACATAAACGGGCAACTGGATAACTCCGTATCCGAGATGTCTGCGGAAACCAGACCACAGGCAATCGTAATCGGCGCCGATGCGGCAACCAAGACAGGATGTTTCAACGGTATGATTGATGATGTTGCAATATATGACAGAGCCTTCACGGCCGGGCAGGTCAGAGAGGTTTATCAGGAGGGCTTTAACCGATACAGACACACCTTTGACAATACAAGGATTATCATCAAAAGAATTGAGGAAACAATAGCGGCCAATAAGAAGGCCGTGGCCCAGCTCGACGAGGTCTTTAATAGAGCACAAACAACGGTTCAGGCACTGGTCACAGTCCTGGCTACCGACTACAATCCTCGTTCCAATGAGGGCAGCGAGATGATTACGGCTCTGCAAAAGGTCCAAGCCGTGATGATGAATCTTGAGCGATCCAGAGAGTCGCTGACCATGTGTACTGAGCAGTTAAATGGTGCCCTTCGCCAGTTGGGGCATTTCCTGCCAAAATCTGAAATTCCGGATTCCTGATACTAAATTCTACATTCTTCTTGTCTTTCCTCTATTCCCCTGAAATAATATCACCAAGCCGAGGTTTGCTTCACGAGGTATCAACAATTTTAGTGTAGGCATGAGCCCAATAAGTTAGAATCGTTATTTGGGAACCATATAAAGAATAGTTGGATTGTTGATGAACGTTGATAAGAAAATAAAAGAGCTTGAAAAAGCAAGTCGGCGATCGCGTATGGCGATACCTGTTGTCGGCTGTTTTTTATTATTCATCGTTGCCGTTATATGGTTGTTGAATAAGTATATTAATATTCCAACCTGGCTTTCCATAATTGTCATAGGCATGACAGCATTTGGATTCATTGGCGATGTGATAAATTATTTTTACTGCGACTGGAAGCTAAAGTTTTTGAGACATGAGACTGGCGAAGAATAATTCGAACAACCGCCCGTTAATAGCAGAGAACAGTGCACCACAGATGGTGACTTTCTAAATCAAAGGATCATTATTTAGTCGAAAGTTATGATAACACCTAAAGACACAAGTAGTACACGACATAAGGTCCCCATCACACCTAAGCAGGCGATAATTTTAAACCTCATTTGTCTTATTGTGGGAGTTGTTCTTGTAGTTATATCGAACTTTTTCTTTTATGTATCTCTTAAAAAGGCCTGTATCTGTTATGCTGTTGGGGCTTTCTTTGTTATCGCATTTCCATGGGCTTGCTTAAAGAGGGAAACAAAAAATCGTTCGATTCGTGCACACAACCGCTTTGTTGTTTTTGCAGTTGTTTTATTCATAGTTGTAATGATTATCCAATGGGGAACCGAGCACCAGCCATTTCCTGTATGGGCAATAGCGATCCTGATACTCGGAGGATGTATTGCATATTCTGTAATGGCCTACTATGCTGTACAAAATTTCATTAAATGGTGTAGAGGTGAACTCGAAGGCAGCAATATTGAAAAATCATAAAAACCACTGGCTCAGATTCGGCCAAAACCTCGTCCGTAGAGCTTATCTTATCCGGAAATCATATAAAAATACTTGCGGAAACGAAAAAATGAAAAGATATCTGTTGCTTTGCCTGTTATTTCTAATCGCCGACGGTTGCTGGCCTGACAGTTATCCGAACAGCGGCGCCACCATCGAGTATATCCTGCAGACCGGGCGGCTGTGGGGCGTTGCTGAGGTAAGGCTAAATGAAAACGGGTCAATCACTCTCGTTGATGCAAAAGTTTCAGGATATGGATTCGCCCTGACAATGCGTGACCCGAACCAAAAGACCGTGGATTCGATGACATTAACACCCGGCCGGAAATGCTTTCTCTCCGACGGACGGTATCGTTAATATAGGCGAGAGGGCGACGAAATGCTTCATGCGTGAAGAAATAATTACGTTCCTGTCCGATATGGGCTTTGAAGTGGGAACGGTCAGTCGCGTACAATACCCTTGGCATGAGGAAATGACCAACGCCCCGAGTTGGCTTAAGGTGCCTTACCCCTGGGACTGGCTGGTTGTTGCCCGACGACCAAACTAAAATTCCAACATCCTCAACCGGCTATATATTCAATACTAAAGACTAAATGTTCTTTCAGTTATTTTTTACCAGACAGCTTTTTGGATATGTAGGAAAGTTCTTGAAATCCATATGAGATTATGGTATCATAATACCTTAGAATGTAGGAATATATCAATGGAGCCCATATGGGAAATCTCGATTAGAAGTAGGGCCGTTTTTCTTTTGCTGTGTTTTCTGTTAATCACACCCGCCTTGAGTCTGGCCGAGGATCCTGTTATTTTTGCCGATCCAAATCTACAACTTGCGGTCGAGGCTGCTCTCGGAATCCCACAGCCTACCCCGACGGACATGCTGGCTCTTACAGTCCTGAACGCCTCCTCAATGCAGATCCGTGACCTTACCGGCCTGGAATTCGCCCTCAACCTGACAAATCTAACCGTGAACAACAACAGCATCACCAGCCTTGCTCCCATTGCAGAACTCTCAAACCTTGAGTACCTTAATGCAGATTACAACCTGCTCACTTCAGTAGCCCCTTTAGCGGATATTAACAGCCTTCGCCACGTTCAAATTCGTAACAATGGCTGTTCCGACATAGCCCCCTTGGCCAATCTTACCAATCTGGAATTTCTAAATGTCCGCAGGAACGGTGTCAACGATCTGTCACCTGTAGCCGGCCTTACAAACCTGATAAGTCTTTACGCATATCAGAATCCCATTACGGATCTTACACCTGTCAGTAATCTCACAGGTCTCCAAGTGTTGTGGCTCAACAATGACTATGTGAACGATCTTAAACCCATTGCATCACTAACCGAACTGCGGCAACTGGGTCTTAGCACCAATCAGATATCTGATATTACCCCGTTGCAAAACCTTAGCAAGCTGACCCGGCTTTGGCTTCCCGGTAATCAGATCTGCGATATCTCATCCTTGTCGGAATTCACCGAATTGCAATCCCTACGGCTACATGATAATCCCTTAAACACACCGGCCTACTGTGAATACCTTGTTCTCATCGTCGCGAACAATCCTGCTCTTGACGATCTTACCTACGATACAAATCCTAATCCTATTTCCCTGGACTGTTACACTGATTTTCGGGACTTTTCGCTATTGACCAAAAACTGGCGTGCTTTAAACTGTACATCTACCAACGACTTCTGCGATGGTGCCGACCTTGATCACAACCATACTGTGGATATGATCGACCTGTCAATTCTCCTGGATTACTGGCTTAACGAAGCGTCACAACTTCCATATAATCAATAGTCTGACGGATGAATACCATGAAGCGGATTTCGATACTTGCGACCGTGTTCTTTATCGGCTCGGCCGGGTGCGGCCCGGTGATACATGAACTTGATGGTTGAGAAGGGCCGGATTATCATCACCGTGACCGATGAGTTCGACGCCCGAAGTTTCGGCGATGGCATAAAACGGACCAAAAAGACCTTATCAATCTCACCATACAAAAAAGAAGATAGCACCAATAGCGGGTAGGGAGAACCATGCCCGCCAATTCTGTACAGGTGTTCATTTGCTTCTGTTATGACGAGAATAAAACCCGATTATTAAACTAAGTTCGCTGTTTCCATAAAAAATTCTCAATTATGGGACTTTTTTGTTGACAGACTTGTCCTAATCGTCCAGTTTAATTTTACAAAAGAGGACATTGGCTTAGATATGTAGTTTCGCTCTGTAGCGTAGCTAGTAAGATTCGGAACTGCAAATCGTCGCCATATAGGAGGATGTGCCAATGGAGTTACATGTCTTTATATAATCTCACGGATGAATTTTCATCAACGGATTGAGGAAGCTTATATTTTTTAGTTGCATTCCTGTCGAACGACTAAATCTTTGAGAAAATTGGGGGTACTCACAGGAGAACAATCAATGTTTCGAAAGAATAACAAACATGCGTATACGAGAATCTTAGTTATGGCGGCTATAGTGGCGCTGGTATTCACGGCCCTTTTGGTGTCGGAGGTGGGAGCCAAGCCCAAGGTCGCGCCGCCGCACTCGAGGGCCTACGGAAAGACCATGGCCGAGTGGCTCACCATTTACTGGGAGTGGTTAATTGGGGGGGGCGAAGACAAGGTGGGCAAAGTCCAGTTTATGCCCATGCCGGCCGGTGAGTATGCAGGCGGTTCCGGCGAGGCACCCGATGATCCTATAGTTTTCGCCGGTGAACTGGATATCACCATTGAAGCCGGGACTCCTTTTGTGCTTCCACTTTTCGCCTGGATCGGAGAGAGATACGAGGACGGTTCAGAAGATCCGCCAATCGCCGATGAAGACCTTATCGATTTGATTCACCCAAACCTAACCATTGACGGAGAGACGATCGTGTCGGATGATAACAAGGAGGCCTACTACGTCGGGCCGACCTGGTTCGATCGGGCCATCGAGTATCCGGAACCGACCGAGTACGGATCGGTTGCCGCGATCTGGCATCAGGGCTTTGGCATCGTGAGTCTGCCGCTGTCCGAGGGCGAGCATGTAATCCATCTCTGGGAACCATTCACACTCCCCGGCTACCCCTATCTCGCGTACAACAACACCTGGAACGTCACGGTTGTTGACGAAGACAATGATGATTAGAGCGTGGGCAGGCAAATGAAAAGGGGGCTGGGTTTAAGCTCAGCTCCCTTTGTTTTTAAAATGAGGGCAGTCACCAATTAACTATCTACTCCTCAGTAGTTTCCTGGTTTTTTTATCCCAGCGCACGGAACGAATTTTGAGGCGGTGGTTACCGTGGCAGTCGGTGCAGGTGATTGGTTCGGTTTGTTCTTTTTGGCCGGTTCGTTTCTGCCATCGGCGGACGACCTTTGCAGGGGGGATATTGTGAGTTTCGTGACATTCCTTACACAAAATGTCAGTTTTTTCGTCACCGATGCTTTCCTTCCATCGACTAACAACTTTTGCAGGCGGGACGTCGTGACTTGTATGACACTTTCGGCAGGCGGGGTCAATCTCGTCGGCCGGGTACATTTTATCAGGGGGAGTAGTGTGGTTCTCGTCGTTTTTATGTGCGAGGGATTCGCCGTGACAGTTGGAACAGGCAATATCGGCTTTAGCGTGCCATTGGGCCAACGGTTCTTGGGCATAATTGGCATGGCATACGAAGCAGGTCGCGTTTTTGGCGTCGGCCTGGGTGGTATTTTTTACAATGTCGGTCGGTTCATCTGAAAGAAGCGGTTCATCCAGAAGCAGTGGGGCGTCTTTATCGACAAGTAAGGGAGGCAGTGTGTTCGTTCGGCTGTCCTCATCTTTTGATGGTTGGGCACAGCCCGGGAACGTTACAGCAACTGCCCCCCCCAGTAAAACGACTACGAAAACTCTAACCGTCATGTGAACCGTTTTATGTTTGGGTAATTAGTATTTTGAATTTTTAGATTACTTCGATTTCACTCAGTTTCAATTTGCTGATTCACCCTTTATTAATCAAGTCCTTTGGGGGAAACGGCCGGCGATTGAGGCGTTAGACGTATTCCCAATCCTTTAGCCACTGATAATTTTCGGGCAGATTTGCCCAGGCACGCTCCATAGCGTCCTTGAGATCAGCTTTTTCCCTGAGGTCCAGTTCCCGTCGTTCCTTTACGGCCCTGCATACGTTGTCTACCTGCTGGACGCTAATCATGCCCGGAATAGGAGCGGTTATAGCCGGGTTGCAAAGGATATATCTGATAGCCAGACGCGCTATCTTATTGTCCTCTTCAAAGTGGGGGCTGTTCGGGGAGCTGTCACCTTTGAATACCGAGTTGCTTGCAAACGGTTTTATTCCGAACCAGCCGACGTCGTACTTTTTCAGTGTAGTCCACAGTCCGCTCTCGTCGGTGACCAACTTTGATTTGGCAGTATAGGGCGTGAGAATAACGTCCATTTGTTCGGGGTAGGTCTCGATAATCTTCTTTATGTGCGGGCGGTCGTGTGAAGAGATTCCAATGAATCTGGCCCGGCCTGTCTTCTTTGCCCAGTCCAGGGCGGCCACGGCCTCCTGTACCTCGGGTTCGCTGTGTTTGCTGCTGTCAACGAGAAGACTGATACGCCAGAGGTCCACATAATCCAGGCCCGCTTCTTTCATACCGGCGTCGAGCCCTTCCCTGAGCTTTTTGCGCGGTCGCCACTCTTTGAACCGACTCTCCCATATATGCCAGGAATAGCCGAAGTACATTTTATCGCGCCGGCCTTTGAGGGCCTTTGCGTAGGCCAAAATCTCTTCCCGGCAGCAGGCATCGACGTAGTTTATACCTCGCTCGATGCAGCGGTTGACGACGTCGTAGCGGTTCTTCTGGAAGTCTTTTCGGTTGATTTTCTCCGTCATCCATCCCTGGGGCTCGTCGCCTCCGATTATCTTGACGACGCGTTTCCAGTGCCCGCCAAGGCAGGCCGCAGAGACCATCAATTCAGTCCTGCCACAGCGACGGTATTCCATATCGGGATTATAGTTGAGTATTTTGGCTGTGGATTTTTTGGTTTTTTTAGCTGCATCGGCCGACTTTGTGCCTGTCAATCCGGTGGTCAAAGCCGCTGCAGCCGCTGCAGTATCCCTTATGAATTCTCGACGTGTTTTGTTATCAGCCATGACAGTTACCTCCCGTTTTAACGATATAATAGACGGGGAGTATTATAGCAAAATCGTAGGATGGATGCAAGTTTTGTGATTGCGATTGGAAATATTTCTTTCGGTGACGTTTTTTTGCATGTTTGGGACATATTATTTAGTGTTGTATTGGTAATTGCTATTTGCAATTTTGTTTTCAACTTATATAATTGGCCGTACTTAAACTTAGATTATTTATAGTCAATTTTTGTGCGGGCGTAGCATAGTGGTAATGCACCGGCCTTCCAAGCCGGCTACGTGGGTTCGATCCCCATCGCCCGCTTTTTTCGTGACTGCATTTAATGAGAAGGATTCAAATGCCTGTTTTGAGGGAGGTTTCTCCTCCATTTTGGCTGGGGCTCTATGGGGGCAAGATTCTATGCTTTGGCCAGAAATCGTGGGGGTAGAGCGAAGGGGCAGTCCAGACAATCAATAGCAAAGAAAATTCTGGAAAATCCCGGTCAATACGCTATAATTGACTGGAAATGGTTCGCGGAGATTAAAAATGGCCATATATCAAATCAAAAGGAGACCTTAAAATGTACTGCCCAAAATGTGGAACACAAAATCCCGATGTGGCGCTTGTTTGCAGTTCGTGCAGCGCCGTTTTGTCCGACGTATCAACACCAAGACAAATGCCAGCCCCGAAGACAAGCGGATTAGCTATCGCCGCGCTTGTCCTGGGGATTCTAAGTCCCTTTACCTGTTATATCAGTGCGATACCGGCAATAATTATGGGTATCGTGGCCCTGGTAAAAATTCCTCAGAGTGGTGGTCAACTGAAAGGGAGCGGTCTTGCAATCACAGGAATAGTCTTACCCGTAGCCCTTTTGCCTTTAGTGCCGTGTTTGATGGGAATTTTGATGCCTGCGCTGGCCAGGATCAGACAAGTCGCCTTCCGAATGGTCTGTGGTGAAAACATGTCCGGCCTCGGCAGGGCCATGCTTATCTATGCCAACGACTATGGTGATGAATTCCCGACACAGACAGAATGGTGCGATTTACTGATGAAGTATGCAGATGTGCCACGAGAAGGATTCCGCTGCAAAGGGGCATTGAAGGGTCCCTGCAATTACGCTATGAATAAAAACGTTTGGAACTTTAGCAGGGGGGACACTCCGCCGGACATGGTGGTCCTCTTCGAGACCCACCCCGGCTGGAACCAGGTCGGCGGGCCGGAGATTCTCACCACAGACAACCATCAGGGCGAAGGCTGCAACGTTCTCTTTGCCGATAACCACGTCGAATTTGTCAAAACAGAAGATATCGGCAAGCTAAAGTGGTAGATACGAGAAAACAAAAAATAGGCTTCACAAACAGTGTCAGGGAAATCGCAAATGCAATGTAGTAAATGCGGAACAGAAAATCCCGATGACGCCAAAATATGTACTTCGTGCAGTTGTACCCTGACCTCCACAGCCGCTCCGGATTCAGCACGAAAGACCAAGCCGACAATGAAGGCAGTCCTGTTGCACTGTCTCTTCATAGCCATTCTGTATTCGGTCCTGTTACTGTTAAGCACCGTCAGTACTGTTGTTCTTCTTATGTCTGTGATAGTGACAATTTTGAACGCCATCAAAACCGTTTGTAAATTCAATAAAGCCAAGGTCCCACCTAAATTTAGATTTTTTCCCTACAGAATTTTTTTTATTGGTACAAATGTTCTCCTTGTATGGTTACTCCTTTTAAGTATAGATGCATCGCCGGTACCTGATGATTACACGGTTGCCGACCTTCGTTCTGCTCCGCCTGAATGTAGACGAAGTTACGAGATTTTAAAGAGTCTGTCAGAACCAAAAGGTTCCCAAAAAGAGAGGTCTGAAACGGGACTATTTCCGAAAGATGTTAATGTGATAGACCAAGTCAATGATGCCATCAGAGAAGCCGATTGGACTCGATTATCCCAGATACTTGAGGAAAAGTCAGATGACATAATCCGGGCATGGAAAAATGCTCAAAAAGGCAGAGATATTATTAGTGAACTGAACACATTCGGCGCAATATCCGACCTGACAGAACCGGATTGGGAAGCTAATATTGGTTTTTGTGGAAGACTGAGGGAGTTAGGATTTCTTTATCAGGCCTATGCACGGCTTCAGATTCAACAAGGCAATGCTCAAATCGCCACTGAGCAGTTAATAGAATTTGATTCAGTAATAAGCAAACTCAGTATCAATGCTCGATCTACGGTCACTAAGTTAGTGTGTTTTGCCTGTTTTTGGATTGATATTCAAGCCGCAAACCTTATCATAAACAATCCGCAGACCTCTCAGGAATCGCTAAAGCTCCTGGCCCAGCATTTTGCGCCGCCTCAAATCGAGCAGATATCCCTGCGAAATTCGCTTATTACCGAATACCTTACGTTTAAAAATCTTCTTAACTCCCTGCCTTTCTTGCGCCGTTTTCCTCAGGTGAAAAATCTTCCATTTTTAAAACGAAATTCAACCCTTCGTGTAAGCAGAAATTTTTTCAACGATTTGATATATACTTATGAAAAACAAGAGGCAACTAAGACTGAACAATTATCAGTCTGGCCCTGGCTTTATCCTGATTTGGGGCCTGTAGACCTGGAAGACCGGTTACCCTGGTATTACAAACGCTACAATCCCGTGGGTTCGATGCTACTCGAAGTCACCGCACCTGCATTGGGAAGAGTGTTGGAAATAAAGGAAAAGCACGCAGTAAATTTTGATTTGCTCCAAATTGTGTTAAACAAAAGGCTCGGCAGAGATATAAATTTGAAGGCCCGTGCTTACAGCGATGAGTATATTATTGATGTTGAGAACAAAAAGATATTCAGTCCCGGGCCGGACGGACAGCCTCACACCGAAGACGATATTAAACTTATCATAAATCCCGAAGTTCTGGGTTTTTCAGATTAGCTATTTATGGCAGTAAGCCATCCCCAAGCTTTGCTTAAAGCCGCCACTGGTCTGTGGCAAGTGTACGAATCGCGATAATTTAGCGCAATTAGTATAAGGTCAGCGCTCGGCGACTATCTCAATGCCGCAGATAATTGTTTCGAAATCGTCGGCTGCCGCTTTTAGGGAGACTGTCAGAGTGTTGGAGATATTTACTTGCTTGAATTCCTTCATCAGGCCGACATCAGGGGATCGGGTTTCTTTTATGATATCAAGGTCTTCGAGAACGGTTTTGCCCTGCAGAGCGACGTCGAAGATCCGTCGGCCCGGTTCTATGTTATCAGGCTCGATGAAATGCAGACGTACGGTGTACGGTTTGCCCTTTTTGGTACGACCACTGCCGGATACCATTTTCACAGAGACAGATGTAATTCCCTTAGCCCCGGAGGCCTCCACCCATTTAAGATTGCCGCCTTGAAGTAGCGCAGAATGTCGCCTGAACCACGTCGGCTTTTTTGGCTTTATCTTGATATTTAAGGCCGGAGATATACCGCCCAGGCTTGGATAGTCGAGCCAGAGTGTTCCGTTTTCGGCTTTCCTGTCGCCAGGTGCACCGAAATTGATACCGACTCTTTTTACGACGGAATTGCTCTTTTCAATACTGTTGAAGGTCCAGGTTTCAATTTCAGGCATCTCTACCATCGCAAGGGATGTTTGATTCTGATAACTGCAAGTACAGGTTCTTGTATATTCAGGTGCGTTTAGGACGCCATTTGCCACAATAAGGTTCGAGGTACAACCTGATTTGAAGCCACCGAAGTTACCCGTACCGCCATCGCCGGCAAGGTCAAGGTAGCCGGCCGCGGCCGAACGGAACGTCAGTAAATTCCTGCTGGCCGTGGGCGTGTCACAACCGTAGTTTCGAGAATACCGCCAGGGTACTGGTTCACCGGTGAGAGGATGTTTGCGCATTTGCTGCAGGCCTGTCAGTAGGCTGTAAGCACTTTCCTGTGTTATGATTCTATCGCCTGCCAATATGCAGGGTCCGTCATAGTCAATCTTTTTGTCCCAAATCACTTTCCCCGTTTGGCCGTGATAGGTTGTCATTCTGTCACCGGGCTCCCAGACCATATCGCGAGACTTCCTATAGGCCTGGAGGAGTATATCATAATGCACAGAATACCCTAACCAACTACCGAAGACGTTGTCTGTGTTTTCCCATATCTTTTCACCGCTTCCGATGTCCAGGGCCATCAGTCGATAGCGTGGGCGCAGGTCAATGCCGCGTTTCTCTACCATTTTCCTTATGGATGGAGGTATACCGTCAAGGCAAAAGATTTTATCATTTCCCGCAACAATGGCGTTATGGATGAAACCGTATCGGGCATCGATTATCCAGAGAACCTGTCCCGTGTGACGATTCGTTACTACTAATTTTTTACTTGCGCTCTTGTCGAGAAAAGCAGGCCACTTTCCAAGGTCCTTATCATTTGGATCAAGCAATGTCGGATATCGTGCAAAATCCAGGCCGCCAATCAGATAATCTTTGAAGACACCGATGTAACCCCACTCTTTGGGCGGTTCACCGTTTTGTACCGGCAGAGACAGTGTCCTGATACTCTCTCCCGTTGCCGCGTTCAGGACATGGCATTTGGCCCCTTCGATGACGTATACGTGTTCTTTAGTGGCGACAAAGTTGGTCCCGCGAACGTTGGCCCCGGGGATGTGGAGTTGATTGTAACTAAGGTCCCGGAAATCGTGTTTGTAGGAGCTATCGTAATAAACGCCGAATGTGTTGATATTCTTAAGATTCCTCTTCCACAAGGTCCTGCCTGTGTAGACATCCCGTGCGCTTATTGAACCAGTTCCCTGTATAAAGAGCCTTCCTTCGACGACTTGTTCGGGGGGGCCGTGGCCGTGCCTCGGAAGGACGTCGTTAAAATCCGAATCATCTCCAAACCAGAGCAGTCCCAGCGGGAGTTTGAGATTATCATCTGAAAAAACAGTGTTAGCCACATCGCCATATTGATGGCTGAAGTCCGAGGAACCCGGGAGGGCACCGTCCCTCTTTAACAATATGGCATCATTGAGGCCTTCAATTCTGCAACCTTGGAGTTCAGATTCGGCCAGTTGTCGATAGAGGCTTAGCTGTTGTTCCTTATCGGCTTGCAGCCAGGCTACGCCTCCATAAGGACGCAGGGATTGAAACAGTTTTTCTACAAAGACTTTGCCCCTTTTCCCGCCTGCAGCGGCCAGGTTCTCGACTACAATCATAATCGCTATATAAGGCGGGGCCTGGATGGTGGTAATGTCTCCACTTACCACTGAAGCACGTGAACCGTATAGACCAGCTTCATCCAGTTCTCTCCGCAGTGAAGCGACTTTATCGGGCTTTGACTCGACGACAATAATATTCATGTCGGATTGAAGCAGCACTTCTTTAAGTGAGCTGCTATCCCGGATTCCGAGCCACAAACAATATCCCCCACTGCCTTGATTTTTCAGAAGTATTCGGCTTGCTTTTTTCCGCCATTTTGTTCCTGCTTTTGGAAGTTCTTCATTGCTGATCTGGTAGAAGTTCGGCCACACTCTTTCTTCTGCAAAGCAGTAAATGCGTCCCTCTTCGGTGACGACAAACAGTTTTCTATCGGCAGCCAGCATATTCCATACTTTTTCTCCAATACTATACTGCCACGAAATACGCCCCTGGCGGTTTTTGGCGGGTATATCAACCGCAGCAATAATGCCTTGGTTGTTACTGCCGTACAATCTTGTCCCGGCCTTGATGTGGATATTGTCGAGTGCCGGCTCTGTTTTTACTCTCCATACCTGCCGGCCTTTGACAGGGCTTTTATCTTTTTCTGATGTTGTGCTTCTTGCTGTTACCGGCCTGTAAGCCACGAGGTCGCCATTTTTGTCGAATGCAATCACGCCCTGGTTTGTCATAACACAGGCGGTAGTTTTTGCAATTCCTGCGCCGTCACGAAGACGGTACATAATGCCGTTATTGAAGAAGAAGTTATTCCAGACCGACACATCGTAACCGCCCACGTGCTTGCCATAATGGCGTTCGGAGAGGTGATAATAAAGGAACCTGCCATTTTTTCTGTCGTAACATGCAGGTACCGTTCGGCTGGTTATTAACAACTTTTCTTCCGTTGCCGCCATGTATCCCTGCGGGGCAACTCCTGCAAATGCGTCGCTGTTATGTTGTTGTTGAATGTACATTGAACCGCTTCCGCTGTTCTCCCATACTACGCTGCCGGTGTCGGGGTCCAGGGAGTAGATGAAAATTCCCATGAAAGGCCAGATGCTTGCAGCGCAGTAGATTTTACCATCATAGAGCACCGGCGCCCCTCGTGCAGGCCATGCCGATATTAATCGTCCGTTGCCGAGTATCCTTCTCTGTGAAGGTCCCAGCCGAAACCGCCAAATCAGTTCGCCTTGCTCTGCATCAAGGCAATAAAGATGGCCATCGTCACTTACAAAATATAGCTTGTTCTTCCATGCAATGGGAGCAAAGCGCACGGGGCCATCGCAGTAGAACCGCCAGTTTTCCTTGCCGGTATTGGTATCGTAAGCTGTGACTTTGTCGCTGACCATTGAAGGGACAAAAATCTGCTTTCCCATTACTACAGGTTCATAAGAACGGTCGAACTGCAGTTTGTATTGTTCCTTACTCCAGGCGGGCACAGGCTTGTCAAGCTCTCTTACCCATTGAAGATGCAGCCCGGCTGGCAACTGACTGGGTGAGGCCGCGCTTCGACTTGCATCGTAACGCCACATAGGCCAGTCAGTGGCGGTGGTTTCTATTATAGGGCTAACTTCCGGATATGGTTGGCAGCCAGCCCAAAAGACAACGAAAAATCCGCAGACTACAAGCACTGATATGGCAATGACCAAATATCTGAGGGAACGATGATTTTTTCGAGATTTGTTAAGCTTGCTTGACAAAAACATTCCTTACTGACATTATTCGTCAGGATCGTTGGCTGTTTGTATGTTTTCTGTATTTACCAGCATTTGTAATTTACTACATACACCTAACTCCGACCGCGGGTCTAATTTCTTCAAAATTTACGACCATATTATACCAAATTCGGCCTAAAAAAACAACTTCTTGGGCACCCAACCGGATAGTGTCAAGTATTATGTTGAGGGGATTATTCTGTTATTGGCTGAGGCGTGCCGATATGTTCGGTTTCGATGCAGAGTTGAATAATATCACGCCCTAAAGGTGCGGCGTCCTGAGAGCCACTCTGGCCACCTTCTACGAGAACGGCGATTGCGATGCTTCGGCCGGCGTTATCTGTGGCGAAGCCTGCGAACCAGGCATTTTCCGGGGATTCTGTTGAGCCTGTTTTGCCATATACCTTTACTCCCTGCTGGATTAGCGTGCTTTGGGTGAACGTATTGTAGGCTGTTCCGCCTAGTTCGTTAACCACCGCGCTCATACCATCGTGGACAATGGCGATGGTTTGTGGGGAGATATTGAGGTTGACATTCGATTTCGGATTCTTGTTGCTCGATGGTCCGGAATCAAGAAAGAGCCGGAGCGATTTATAGGTTCCTTTCCGTGCGATTATCGCCATTGCATTTGCTACCTGTAGCGGCGTAACGCGAAGATTTCCCTGTCCGATTCCAAAATATCTTCTTTCGCCCTTATAAAGAGGGGGTAACTGGTCGATGCTTGAGATTGTTTTCCTTGTAACGGTGCTTGAAATAATTCCTGCGTCCTGTCTTAGGTTTCGATTCTCGATATCCGATGTCCGATTCTCGATACTTGATTCAAGATGGGGTGGTTCGAATGGGAATTTTTGGGCGTAACCGAATTTGAAAAGCCAAAGCTGGAGTACAGGGGGGTCGATTCTGTCGGCAAGCCGGGAGAAATAAATATTGCAACTTCCCCTGATGGCGTTTCGTGCGTTGTTGTTTTGCCATTTATAGTCGTGTCCGCTCCGGAAGCGAGTGAAGATCAAGCAGTTTGGCCAGCCTCTTGGCGCCTTTTGTGCCAGGCAGCTAATAGACTCGCCGGCAGTGATTTTGCCCGATTGAAGGCCGGCGATGAGAATGAGAGGCTTTACAACTGAGCCTGGGGGATAGGCTTTATTTATAGCCCTGTTTCGCAACGGCTCATTTGCGTCTTTGAAAGCGAGTGTGCTGTAGTTACGCCTGATATTGTTCAATTCATACGTTGGGGTTGAGACCAGGGCGAGGATATCTGACGTGTTGACGTCAATGACAACAGCAGCTATAGGAGCCCGGCAGTTTTTTGGATTGAGGAGGCAGTCAGTGAGGCGGTCTTCTATACTCTTTTGAAGCTCGATGTCCAGTGTCGTTGTGACGTCTCTTCCGAACTGTGTCTCTGTTCTATTGACAAGTTCGCGGTCAATGTCCCAAATTTCTTCCCCACGTCTTCCTCGCAGGATAGTTTCACAAATATACTCTACGCCGTCTTCCCTTCCACAGACTTCGTCGCTGATATACTGAGATAATCTGTCATTTGCAAAAAGCTTTTTGTCCCTTTCCTGTGGGGGACCGACCCAGCCTATTGTTTGTGCGGCGACCGAGCCGTAGGGGTACAATCTGCTCTCTTTTGGCAGAATCTCCATGCCTTCGACATCCATAAATTCCAACTGGGCGTCAAAGACGTCGGCGTCGGTTTTTAACTCGAGCAATCTCCAGCCCCTGTTCATTTCGGGGATTTTCTGTATTTTTTCTATCAGCAGCAGTCTCTGCTCGACATTTGGGAATTTCTTTTCGAAGTCCTCAATAGCTACAGACAGTGGCACGTTACTGACTCTGCCATATTTGGCGATTATTTTCTGGTCGGGATTGTTTCTCCTCCATGCCAGAAATGTGCGGAGGTTCCATATTTTGTCGTTAATTCGGGCGATTCTCTGCTCGACATCGGTCCGCTCCAGGCCAAAGTACGTACATTTGTCAATTATCCTGCTGAGTTCCTCAAGCTTTGCCTGCAGTTCTTTGCGTACTTTGGTTAAAGATGGTTTTTCCTTTGCGAGCACGGACCTTTTTTCAGCCATTAGCAGTTTTGCCCTTTGAACACGTTCGTCAAAAATACAACAGAGGTTGTAATTTATATGTAGCTGGAATTGAGGCTCATTTGTGGCCAATACTCTGCCTTTTCGATCGAGAATTTTCCCTCTTAATGTCCGAAGCTGCCTGGAGACGCCTTGTTGGAGCTTTAACTCTTCGATTTGCTCCATGTAGAAGGAATGCTCCAGTACCTGTATTTGTATCAGACGGAGTAGGGGTGGTATTAGTAGTAGTGTACTTATGAAAACAAAAATTTTGATTCTTTTAATATACATGGTCTATAGCATTTTCGGCTTTTCAGAGCCGGGCTTTTTTCATTTTTTCGCAGCAGTAACCTAACGCCTGCCGAAACGATGTGTTTTTATATGCATCAACCATGACGCCAGCAAGAAAAAAATCGGTCCTACTACAGCCGAATATAATGCAGTTCCGAGAATATCAGAGTATACATTTGAAGCGGAGGACCGGCCTCTGAGAAGTGCTAAAAAATGAGCGAGTGTGAGGGTCATAAAAGCCGTGATGAATATAGCGAATGCCTGATAATGGACTTTTCTTATTGCAATAACACGGTGAAGATATGCCAGCGCGGTCCCGAAAAGCCCAAAGCTGATTGTTAGTGCGCCCATTGTAGAGCCAATACTGACATCAGCAGCAAAACCAATTACAAATGAGGTTATGATTGCATTTGTGGTGTTGCTGTGAATGGCGAAAAAAACCAGAAGTATTAATAATAAATTTGGTATGCTGCCCCAGGGGGGAAGAGCTATGATATTCAATAACCCGGAGGCCAGGAGCACGGCAACTACAGTGACAAAGATTGCGAAGCGAAACCATCGCATTTTTTAACCTCAGAGCCTTTCGCACATCTATTCGGCGTGAGTTTTCGCAGAATAAGTGCGTGATGTGAGCCCTCAATTAGTTTTGTGGATTCATTATAATTACGGTTATACTGTTTAATCTTTCAATATCACAGACGGGCTTTACGGTTATGTCCCACATCGAAGGATTTCTGTCGTCTCTTTTGCAGCTTGCGACAACGCCGATAATCATAGATACATCAAGGAAACCCGGTTTTTTTCTTGTCAGGACTTTGTCTCCGACACTGATTTTGTATTTTGTAGGGAGTAGTCGAATTTTAGCCTCGTCTTTTCCTCGGCCCTGCATAAGCCTGTCGACATTTAAGTTTCCAATCCTAACGGCTATTCTTGAAGCCGGGTCTGTAAATAATGTAACCTTTGCATTTCCTGGCGAGACGTGGGAAATCTTGCCTATGATACTGTTGTCGCCGAGGACAAACAGACCTTTTTTGAGTCCATCATTTTGGCCGCGGTTAATGTTAAGTTCGCTTCTTTTTTCGTCTATAAAGGGCTGAATAACGTCGGCCATGAGGAGCCCGGCGTTTTCCAGTGCGTGAAATCTATCCCTTATCCCGGATAGTTCTATGATTTTCTCTTGTTGTCGTCGCAACTCTTCCTTAAGGTTGACTAAATGGTTTTCGATTCGTTTTTTTTCATCGAAGTTTTCACCTGGTGCCGGTTGCCTTGTTCGTGCATATAGTGAAATGTTTTTTCCGATGGTTAAAGGCCAGCGGAAGACACGGGCAAAGGCAAACTGAAGGTCATTTGTGAGGTTTTGTGGAGCGAAGAGCAGGATAAGACCGGTTAACATAAACCAGGTAAATAACATTGGTCTGGAGATTGACCTCAGACTCGTGTTTTCACGTTTGGGACTATGGGCTCTATATAGCTTCCTTGCCATGGCCGTATTTCATACTGTGCATTTATCGGCACTCAGGACGAATTACTCCCATCCGTACTCATTATGGTCCATTGTATCCTTCCACAACTCCAGATTTTCGAGATAGACGCTTGTTCCGCGAGCAACGCAACTGAGGGGGTCGTCGACTCTTTGAACATTTAGTCCGGTTGCGTTTGCGAGAATAGCGTCCATACCTCTCAACAGTGAAGCGCCGCCGCAAATGTAGACGCCGTTCTCAATCAAATCTGCAGCGAGTTCGGGCTCTGCCTTTTCGAGGGTAGTCGTGACGGTATCTATAATTGTAGCGATGGGGTCGCGCATTGCTTCACGAATTTCCTCGCTTGTAATAACGATTTTTCTGGGCAGTCCTGAAATTGTATCCCTTCCTGCCACCTCCATAGTCAGTTCCTCTTCAAGCGGAGCTGCGGAACCGATTTGTATCTTTACTTTTTCGGCGCTTGCCTCTCCGATAAGCAGGTTATATGTTTTTTTGAGATGACTGATGACGGCTTCATCCATATCATCTCCTCCGATTCGTATCGATTCGGATGTTGCGATATCGGCAAGACTCATAATCGCCACTTCGGTTGTTCCACCTCCAATATCGACGATCATAGATGCTGTTGGATCTGTGATCGGCAGTTCAGCCCCGATCCCGGCGGCCATGGGTTCATCCACGAGGTAGACCTTTCGAGCACCCGCCCTTTCGGCACTATCAATGACGGCACGGCGTTCAACCGCGGTTATCCCGCTTGGCACGGCGATAACGACGCGAGGCCTTACGAGTCCTCCCCTGCCGTGAACCTTTCTAATGAAATATCCGAGCATGGCTTCAGTGATTTCAAAGTCGCTGATTACGCCGTCTTTCAGCGGTCTTATAGCGCTGATAGAACCGGGAGTTTTGCCGAGCATTTCGCGNNACTACGGAGGGCTCATTTAGTACAATACCCTTGTCACGGACACAAACCAAAGTAGTGCACGTACCAAGGTCGATCCCCATGTCCATACTGAACCAGCCTAAGATTGTGTCCAGTACCACCTTCGATTCCCTTCTTAAATATCAATTTTCTATTATTTATCTCTAAACAGCGCAGTTGTCAAGAGGGATAAAAAAAATTCTTTTTTGATTGTGAAGTGGGACAATAGCCATAAAGCAAACGGGAAATTAAGTTATATTTCCACGTTATCGGCGATTTCCATTGTATTCGATAGAGGATTGGCTACGGAATGTTAAAGTATATAGTTTCGTACTGTAAATAGCATTTGTAGGCAACAAAAACAGCAGTTGCCAGGACGACGCAGAACGCCAGGCCGAGTATAATCGTGTAGAGATTGGCGACCGGAACTACCTTTCCACCGCGTATTCGCCTGTTAGGACTCATATGTCAACCTCAGATAGAAGAGTTCAGAATTTGATTTTTGGTTATTTTCCCTGTCCGGATTGCGTTAATCCGCTACAGATTAGTACTTACGGTATCTCCGGGCTTTGGTTGTTCCTGTACAAGTTCGAGTGCGCCGACGGCCTCTTCGGCATCAGTGTCTATGATGAGCATATCGCAAATAAACTTATCGCCCCGAGTAACGTGGAATTTCATTCCTTCCTTGACACCATCGGCCGTGCCGATTGATATGCTGGCCATCTTGTTTTTCGTATCTACGGCGGTTACCTGTCCTTTGAGGCCGATTTTCTTGGCGATAACCGGCGCCGGCCGAGCTATTTCGTCAGGTTTTTGCGTGACTGTCACGACTGGGGCAGGTGTTCTTCCCGTGGGCTGCAGGAGCTTGTCCATTCTGTTTTGCAACTCAACCTTTTCCTCGATTAGCTGTTTCTTTTCTTTTTCCAGGGTCTGTATTACAGCTAATTTCTCCAGAAGCGTCGTAGAAGTATCCTCGAACTGGTCTATCAGCTTTATTTGATCAGCTTTAAGTTTATTTAGCTCAGCCTCCTTATCCATCATCAACTTTGTGGTCTCTTTGGAAGTTTGTGTCGTTGTCTCCACGACACTTGCCATGTCGCTTACACGCTGTAACCAACTCTTTCTTTGGTCTTCGAAGTTCTTTAGCTGGCCCTTTAGTGTGTCTATTTCCGTATTTAGCCTGGTAATTTCACTGTTTAACTCGTTTTCCTTATCAATTTTTTGAGCTTCCATCACATTTCTTTGCTCAGTTAGACTCTTATTTTTTTCTACGAGGCCATCCCGTTCGGTTTTGATTTTGTCGTGTTCTTCTTTGTAATTGTCGGCGAGAGCAACATAGGTTACGACAATACCGCAGAGGAAAATCGAGGAAATCGTCACTAAAACTATTAAAATTTTTGTCAGCGTACTCAAAACAAGGTCCTTTCGCTAATTCGTGGTTTTTTATGTATATTTGCTGTATGTCCGATATATCAGGATATCGTATATTCTACATTACTACTTTACACTTTACGGAAGGAAAAATCAAGTAAATTTTTACCTATTTTATCATTCCGGACTATATATTTGTCATACAGCCTGTTTTGCTTTTTACCCTGTGTCTGATAAAATGGGGAAGATAGGGAAATTACAGTCCCTATTTTTTACAAGATAGGGTTGCGTCAACAGTAGCAAACAGGGTGATGCGGTTGACTATGAGTATAGAAGGGGATTGAATTTTTTATTGTGTATTGAAAACGGCCATTGCAGCGGCAATGCGGACGTTTTTTGACTCATCTCTCAGGAGAGAAGGCAGAAAACGGGTCAGAGATGGTGTGCCAATTCGTCCTATCGCCATTGCGGTGCGGATATGAAGTCTCTCCCGGCTCTGTGGATCGAGGTTTGCATCGAGGTTTTTCGAAAAAACATCAAGTACAACCGACTCCCCGGCAGTGTTCTTAAGCATACCGAGCTGTTCGGCAGCGGCGAGGCGTACCTCAACTACATCATCATCGAGCATGGTAAGCAGTGAATCTTTAGCCTGTAAAGTACCAAGCGCGCCCATCGCTTTTATACCCATGACCCTGTCATCAGCGTAAGCGCTTATCAGCATTGACCATAATTTGGGGTATATTCTCTCATCGCCGAGCATTGCAATTGCTTCGGCTGTCTGAAATCTGACCATGTCTCCGGAATCCTGCCTTCCGAGTGTCCACCATAGAACCTTTCGTGTCAGTGGGCTGTCATCTCCACTTTTGCCCAGCAGCAGAGCGGCGTTGGCGCGGACGGTCTGGTCGGGAGAGGCTATTGCCTTTCGAATCTGTTCGAAGTTGCCGGGATAGCCAATCTTTCCGAGGGCGTATAGCGCGGCAATTCTTACGTTTTCGTTGTTGTCCTTCAGCAGTGCCGTCAGGGACTTTGCGGCAAGAGAGTATTCCAGGTCGCCGACCGCCAGAACCGCCGCAAATCTAACCGGTACGAAGTCATCTTTAAGCAGCCGTTGTACTTTAGGAATCAGTCTTACCCTTTTGCTTATAGCGACAACTTCAATAGCATTAACCCTGATTGCCGGGTCAGGATCGGTTAAAGCGGCGCGGATAATTTGGGTGGCTTCCTGGACGAGGCTGTTTGGAGAGACAGGCGCGGGCCATTCTGTTCTTGTATATACGACGGTTTCCTGGCAACCGAAACAGAAGAGAGCATAAGTTGTAAGCGCGCAAGCGGCGAGCAGTTTTGTGTACATTGTTTTTTGCCTTTTATCGTTATTATTGTACTTCATTTTGTCGCTGCCGAGAAAATAAGAGATATTTCTTATTTCGGACAAAACCGGCCAAGGGTGTAACTATTATGAACAAAACGAGGCATAAAGCACAACAAAAATCCAGCCATTGACCGTATTTACTGAAAAATGTTTCTCTTTTGTCTATCGGCAATTTATCGAGGAACCATCCATCGACGCCGGTTCTTTGTATCGCCTTTTCGGGCAATGTTCCGGCCAAAAAGCCATTTTTTACGCTTCCGAGTGTATCGATTATGCAACTTATGCCGGTATTAACGCTCCTTACAATGCTGAGCCTGTTCTCAACAGAGCGAAAGACGCATATAGCCATGTGTTGGGACAATTCCGTGCTGGGTAAGACTTTTTCGCCTTTGAATCTTACAAACCATCCATCGTTACTAATATTAATGAGCCAGTCAATTTTCTTTTGACCGTTGGAGTCCAGCGCAAATTTCCTGACAAGATCAGGGATTGTCGCTTCATAACAAATTATGACACTGAATTTGTAAGGGCGGGATTGGGTGTCCGGTGTGGTTTTTTTTACCGGGGCGGTCATTTCATAAACAGTGTATTCGGTGCCGGCGTCGAGCGAGTGGTCGTAACCGTAAGGATTAAATTTCATCAAAATGTTAAATAGGAAAGGAGAACTTTTTCTAAAAGGCAGGACCTCGCCAAAGAGAACAAGATGCATCTTACTGTATTGTTTCGGATACTTTGACCCATCGGGCCTGTAGAGAAATGCCGAGTTGTACCTGGCGGCCCAGACAGGCTCGTTGCCTCGAAATTCAATCCTGCCGGAGTAGGCGCCTATGAGCAGGAACGCATTGTTTGCGGCGTGCCCGGAGAGTGCCTTGTCGAAGAGAACCGGCTGGCTATTGGGACCAAAAAATACAAGTACTTCGTCATTTAAGGTTGCCTGCACCATAGTTTCGGGCCAGATGACCAGGTCGGCGCCTTCCTCGATCCCTGCCCTGCTTTTTTGCATTAGCTCGTCGAAGATTTCCTCAGAGGTCTTCTCGGCAATATTGGGCTCTCCCCGGAGGGCTTCTCTCTTAATCATCTGCGGAACGTTTGACTGCAGCGAGGCGATAAGGGGGCCATCGGTTACGCACTTTTCCGATTGATTTATTCTCCATCGGCCGTAAAGGATAGTCGCCAGAAGAGCGATGGCAACGAAAGCGGTTTTCAGGAAGAGTTTTAATTTGAACAGCTGTTTTTGTCGAGCGGCGATTATCAAATCGGACAGGAGGCCATTGACCATTGCAATCAGGAAAGAGACGCCGGCTGCACCGAAGATATCGGCTATCTGGATGATGGTGATATTTGTATACTGGCTGTGTGCGAGGAAGCGCCAGAAAAAACCGCCGAAGAAACAGCCGCGGAGACGTTCTGCGCCGACAAACAGGATGGGGGCGGCCAGGAATAAGGGTATCTTTTTTATTCTGCAGTATCGCAGGCAGAGCGCGAGTATCGGCCATGACAAGGCGGTGTACAGGGAAAGTGAGGTCCAGCCCATCAGGGTTATCGGAGCTATCCAGTAGATATTGGCGAGCCAGTAGCACAGTGAGATAAGATAGGCGCCAAGGGCAAGGGATTTTGGTTTTGAATCGGGGGAGCAGGCGAGAATGAATGGAACAAGCGAGATCCATGCCAGAGGCGAGAGGCTAATTGGTGCCTGTATCACCGTGAGCATAGCCGCACTGACGATGAAGGGCAGGCAGAGGAGTAGAAATTTCTTTAGGTTTACCTTTTTCAATCGGTTATATCCTTTAAAGCCGCCGCGATTTCTGCTGTACTATAGCGTTTATGATTATTCATTCGCAGGGCAAATTGGTTTGCGAGCAACTCCAATAGTTTTTTGTCTTCAGTGATTTGTTTGGCCGGCTTTCTTATGTCGGACAAAAGCCTCTTGAGCTCATTAAGCTCGGTGCTATTAAGAAACAAATTGGCCGGCTGTTGTTTTTTTAATCGGGACAGACGTTTCCTGGCGTTTTCAACGTACTCTTGAGAGATTTCCAATCCTACATAATTTCTTGCTAATTGGTATGCGGCAGCGGCGGTAGTACCTGAGCCACAGAAAGGATCGAGTACGCAGTCACCGGGATCGGAACTTGCTGAAATGATTCTTTTCAGCAGGCTTTCTGGCATCTGGCATGGGTGCCAGCCAGTACGTTCCTTGAAGGTTCCGCAGACACGTGAGTACTCGTGCCAGACATCATCGGGCATTTTGCCGACAGGATTGGCCCGCCTGTCATTGTATATTAACTGTCTGTCTGAGGGAACTCGAACAGCGAGATCGTTGAATGTAAAATTGTTTTTGTCATTGACGAAGTAAAAGATGTGGGTATGGGAGCGTGCGAATTTTTTTTTCATCTGCTGGCCAAAGGTGTAGTGCCAGATAATCCAGTTACGCATAAAGAGGCCCAACTCATCAGCTATGATTTTTACATTCGCGGCGTACTCATCGCCGATGGCTATGTAGAAGGAGCCGTGAGGCTTAAGGACCTTTTTGCATGCGGCCATCCAGTCTTGTGTCCATGCGATGTAGTTTTTGCATTTGACGTTGTCGTTGTATTTATCGTATTTGTAGCCAATATTGAATGGTGGGTCGGCGAAGATGAGGTCGGCAAATGGTTTGCGGGCCTTATCCAATATCTTTATGCAATCGCCGCAGGTTATTTTGTTGAGAAGCTTCTGCATAGCGACATTTTATAGAGGAGTGCAGGTTTTGCAAGTGGATTTAAGAATCCCCAGTTCAAAGCTCGTTTCTGAGTTTTTCTACACCGACCAAAGGGCATGTGGTCATAATTTAGCCCTAATTAGCAATTTTTTTGTGTAGCCGGGCTTAAATGGAGCTGGATTATGTGCCAAATTCCTGCCTTTTTCTTTTGATATATTTATAAGACTATTATAAAATCGCATTGCACCCGGGGCATCTGCACCTAAGTGTCGTACTCTTATATTTAAGTCAGGCAGGTGATATTTTCTTTTTTGGGCATCTATTATTTGTGGGGGTGCTCAAATGGATGTTATTTGTGCATTATGTTGATTATTTGATTTGTATGTTTAGGAAAGCGATTTTAACAGAAAGTATTAGGAGGTTTTGTCATGTCATTGCGAATGTGTTCATACAATATTGAATGGTTTAACCATCTGTTCAACAAGGATAACAGCCTCAAGAATGGTGCCGAAGAGACGGAAAGGCTCACAGCAATCAAAAATGTTCTCACGAGTATTCAGCCTGATTTTATCGGGATTGTCGAAGCGCCTAACACGTCAGCAGACGGCCAGGAATCTACGGTGAAAAAACTTGAAGCTTTTGCAAACTTTGCCGGTTTGCCGACTAAGAAAGCGGTCACAGGTTTTGTATCTCCGGGGACTCAGGAAATAGCTGCGTTATATAATCCTGCTAAGCTTACTGTCGTCCATGCTCCGGGTGGCGATGCAAATCTTAAAAAGAATCCTCCTTTTGATGGAGAGTTTTTCTTTGATACAGATGATGATCGTATCAAAGAGGTTTACAAGCATTACCGGCCACCACTGGAGGTTCTTGTTACCGTTGAGGGAACCGGCAGGAATTTCAATGTCATCGTAGTCCACAGCAAGTCAAAAGGCATTTTCAACAGTGCTGACATGCTTCATTGGGAGAGAGAATCACTTCGTAACAGGCTTAAACTCTATGCAGAGTGCGAATGGATCCGAAGACATGTCGATGAACTGTTAAAGGCCCAAAAAGATGTTATTGTGATGGGTGATATGAATGATGGGCCGGGAATGGATTATTATGAGATAAAGTATGGTCGCAGCGCCATTGAGGTAGTTATGGGAGATATTTTCGAACCTGGTCGAATACTGTTGAACCATGGCGGCAAGCCCAAGTGGACATCAAAAGGTTGGAAGCCATCATCAGCCCGATTCAAAGATACGATAACAGAGAAGTATGTTAATGTTCTCATCGACCATGTTCTGGCCTCGTCCGGGTTGCCTGTTGTTGCGGATAAGCCCCATAAAATATGGAATCCCTTTGAAAATGACGATGCAAAGCCTCTTAAGAGTGACTTGTTGAAGGCTTCAGATCATTTTCCGGTGACCCTTGATTTAGATTTGTAATAAGATTAATTCAACTGGGGCCGTATAGGATTCCAGACGAAATTAAAGTTACAGCGAATCGATATGCGTGTCTGTGAGCATGATGGTGAAGGAAAGCCTGGAAGAGTCGTGACTTCGTCGAATATTCAATCTCAATGCATTGACTAAACTTATTTTAAGTGGTCAGTAGTCATCGAGAGTGGCGGGACTTATGACCCGTTGTTTTTCAGATCTTTGAGAACTTTGCTGATTAAAGATTCGGAGAAGGATTTGTTTACCTTGCCGAAGACCTCTATACAGTCGCCGCAGGTTATTTTGTTGAGAAGTTTCTGCATAACGATATATTACATATTCTAGGTGGGTATGCAAGTTGATTTGGGTGCCGACATATCTCTTTTGGCAGCAAGAGTGGGGGAGATTTATCGGGAGATATGGGCGGTAAATAATTGGTAATTTAAGGATCATAAGCTGTTTTATATATCAGTTATCGGTCTATGTTGTAAGAGCCAGTTTAAATTACTCTGATTTGCTAAAGTGGCTGTTATCCTTTGTCGACAAAAACAGTGAGATTAAACGGTTACGACCAATTTGCATTGCGGGGGACAGTCATCTTAGCCGGAGCGCGAGCCCGCAAAGATTGAGGCAGAGGAAACAGTATGCCGGAAGAACAGTTCAGGCTTATTGACCTTATAGACGATTTGGCGGCAGGGAAGGATGTCTTTTTTAAGCTGGTTAATCGTGTTAAGGATGTGATGACCAAAGACGTCAAGACTCTGACGCTTGACGGAACGATAGAACAATGTCTTAAGTTTATGGAGGAGAACCATGTCCGTCACATACCAATTGTTGACAGCCCGACGGGAAACGATGAGAAGCCGTACTTTGTAGGTATTGTTTCTCAACGGGATGTGTTCCGACAAATATCTCCATATGCAGGAAAAGTTGGTCAGACGGATTCGGATGCGCGTGCTCTTAAGCAGCCACTTGTGCAAATTGTAACGCGAAATTCCAAGTCCGTATCGCCGGAGACATCCATACAAGAGATGATCGGCATCATGGTTGATAATCACATCAATATGGTTCCTGTTCTTGTTGAGCAAGATTTGGTTGGCGTCGTTACGTCAACAGACATTTTGAAGTTGCTTATCAGGCTTGATAACATCCGGCAGATAAGTTCGAAGCTGGAAGAGGCGGAGCAACGGAGACATTTTGTCGACCTTCTTTCGGGTCATTCAGATGAGGTGATACCGGCATTATCGACCGTTCTTCGGACAGTTGGAGATATAATGACCGATCAGGTTGATTGTCTGAATGAGGAAGACAGCCTGGCTAAAGTTTTGGAGATTATGCAGAAGGATAAAGTCAGGCACGTTCCGATTGTGAACTCACAGCAGAAACTGGTCGGGATTATCTCGGATCGAGACGTTCTTCGTTATCTTCCCTATTTGCGGCCCGGGGCCGATGCATTTCATGAAAGGCTGTTTGATGTGGCACCGAACAACGCAGCTATCAAGCAGGTTCTTAATGATATCATTAAGCGGGATGTGAGCTGTGTGCTTCCAAGCTGCGATTTTTTCACGGCAGTGCGGATGTTGTATGAGAGGAATATAAGCTGTCTGCCGGTGACCGATGAGGGGAAAACACTTATCGGCATAGTAACGGTTACCGACGTGATGCGAGGTTTGCTGGCCGCTTACAGTCTTTTTGAGAAATCCGTGGTGTAATTGACGTCATTTGTATTTTCATTTCACATACCCCCATCCAAACCCAAGTTCGGTGGAAAGTCGTTAATCTTTCAGGCAACTAATAAGGGAATCTGTTGAGCTGTAATATTGAATTATTGGTTGCGATGTGTTTGCTCTATACTTTTTCCGGCCTTTGCCTAAAGTGGCTTGATAAGCCTTTGCTCTTCGAAGACTTTGCCGGTTAGGTAGTCGGTGAAGGTGACGGTAACCGTCAGAGGTTCTTCGAAGGTTTTTACCTTTTCAGAAACGTCGAAAGTCATTCTGTAGTGGGTCTTCAATAAAGAGTTAAACCAGAGTTTTCTTAGCTTGCCCGGGGTTATATGCCATTTTCCAAGTAATGTCGGGTCCCTATCTTTGTCCAGGTCGAACAGCTGCACGTGGACGTCTCCCGGCGCCTTTATAATGTCACCATCCTGGTCGATGGGCTGTATATAGACAATCAGAGTTTCCTTTTTGCCGTCTTTGTCTTTGTCAAAAAAATTAGTATGTTTTGTAATCCTGACACTTTGTATATCACAGAGGTCTTTTAGTTTGACGTTGTCTTTAAGGCCGTGGAGGGTGGTTATTTGTTTTTGCAGGTCTTTGTTTGTCGATTCGATATGCTCTATATGGCTCATCAGTTCTTTTTTTTCCCTGCTGAGCTTGTCGACTTTTTCGGCCAACGGATCTTTTGTGATTGGGGCGCTTTCACATCCTGCAAGAGAAGTCAACAGCGCACAAAAGCAGAGCAGTATCGTAATAAATGTGAAAGATCGAACAGCAACATCAGGTTTTCGGTATTTGATATTCGACGTTCGATATTCTGTATTCATTACTTTTGCTCCTGTTCCCTTACGATTTCAGGCGCTTTTTGCAATATTCTGTCTGCGAGCCCGTAGTTGATAGCTTCTTCGGGTTCGAACCAGAGATTGCGGTCGCAATCCTTTTCCACTTTCTCAGGTTTTTGTCCTGTATGATTTGCCAATATGTCATAGAGGCGTGTTCGCAGGCGAAGTATTTCCTTTGCTTCTATATCAAGATCTGTTGCGGGCCCCTCGAGTATACCTGTGATTAGGGGTTGGTGTAAAAGGATTCTGTTGTTTGCCAAAAGGAATCGCTTTCCCGTCTTTCCACCGGCCAGTAAGACGGCCGCCATACTTGCGGCCTGACCAACACAGTATGTTGCGACGTCGCACCGCAAAAACTGCATTGTGTCGTAGATTGCCAGACCCGCCGTGATTGATCCTCCCGGTGAATTGATGTAGAAATGTATTTCGTTTTTGTTGTCTTCATTGCTTAAAAACAACATCTGGGCAATAATTAGATTTGCAGTTGCATCGTCAATTGTTCCACCGAGGAAAACAATTCTGTCCTTTAGGAGTCTTGAATAAATATCGTATGCTCTTTCGGTTCGCCCGCTTTTCTCAATTACTATCGGTACTAAATTTTGATTCGTAGCCATATTTCCTGTCTCTTATTTTATATTTTCTTTTTATTTTTGTCTTTATTTTTTCCTTTTTCTTCTTCTTCGTCTTCGTGCAGGACCTCATCAATAAGTCCATACTTGTGAGCTTCCACGGCTGTCATGTATCTGTCTCTTTCAGTCTCAGCTGCTATTTTTTCAATCGGTTGTCCTGTGTGTTTTGCAAGAAGTTCGTTTATCATTTTTTTGGCTTTAATGATTTCCTCGGCCTGTATTTTGATATCTGCGGCCTGTCCTGTAACTCCGCCCCAGACCTGATGAAGCATGACCTTTGCGTGCGGGAGTGCATGTCGTTTGCCTTTAGTTCCTGCGGCCAGTATTATCGCAGCCCCGGACTGGGCCCTTCCGATGCAATATGTGGCAATGGGTGAGCCGACAAATCGCATAGTGTCATAAATAGCCATAGTGTCGTCAACACTGCCGCCCGGTGAATTGATGTACAGGCTGATTTCTGTGTTTCTTTTCAGGTTATCGAGATATAGCATTTTCATAATGACTTCAGCGGCCCTTTGATATGATATTTCTCCAATCAAAAACACGATGCGGTTCTCCAGCAGCATATCATCGAGACTCATCTGTCGGTATCGCTGATACTGGCCGTATTGATTGTACGGTTCCATGTTTTTGATGCTATTTTTTCCGGGATGTTCGATAGACATTTATGTTTTCCTTTATAAAATTCGGCTTCTGTATTTCTTATCTCGCGTCACTGCCGGCGAGATAGGTCTGTTTTCGACCTTTTTTACTCTTTACTTTTCCAGTTATCCTATAATTGGGCCGTCGGGTTATTGTTTTTTGGTTGTTTTTTTAGGTTTTTTGGCTGTTTTTTTCCCGGTTGCCCCTTCTTTTTTGGCTTTCTTTTTAGTTGTTTTTTTCTCAGATTTCTTCTGGGCTTTTTTGGATTTCTTTTCGGCCTTTTTCTCTGTTATCTTCGCAGATTCCAGTAGTTTGGCGATACACATTTGCTCCCGGACCTGTAACTTGAACTGGGCCAGGGAGCCGTCGCGGAGCATCTGTTCTCTCATTCTTTCCGGTCGTTGTCCCTGCTGAATTGCCAACTGTGCGATGTGGCCGTTAATCTCCTCTTCGGTCACTTCAATCTCGAGTTTGTCGGCAATCTTATCCATAATAAAGAAAGTCTTTAGCTGCTCCTGCGCCCTTTGTGCACTGCCGGCCTGAAGCTGCTCCATGTGCTCTTCGATCTGCTCACGCGCCATTCCCCGCATAAGGAGATTTGAGTACTGTCTTTGTAACAGGGAGATCGATTGCTCAGCCACAATATTTAAGGGGAGGTCAAAATCGGTGTTGTCGAGCAGATATTTATAAATCTGTTCGGTCATTTCTGTACGCACCTGCTGCTCCAACCGGCCCTGGAGTGAATCCTGGATTCTTTCCCGAAGCTGATTTTCGTCATCGACCTGCAATTTTTTCAGAAAGTTTTCATCCAGAGCGGCAGGCTTAAGGTACTTGATATCATTTACGGTAATTTGAATGTCTACCTTTTTGCCCCGGTACTCTTCCCTGAAGAAAGTTTTTGGGACTTCGACAGTTTTTTCTTTGGTATCGCCGACTTTTGCTCCCACCAGGAGCTTATCGAGCTTTTCGACGGGAACGGCGCCGACAAAACCATTGGACCTTACATAAATGTTGACATTATCAAGCTTTTCCTCAGCCTCAACGTTGGCGACCTTGAGGACCGCATCAGCAATTATCTGGTCATCCTCCTCTGCGGCACCGTCGGTTCGCGGTGTCCACAGGCCTGACATTTTTTGCATCTGCTCAACTTCCCTGTCGATTTGCTCGTCCGTGACTTCGAGTTTGGTCCTTGTTACGGGAATGCCTTCGAGCTGGGGTAAATCAAATTCGGGACGGACCTCGACCTCAAAATCGAACTTCAGGGGGCCTTCGGCCGGTAGGTCTATGCTTTCGTAAATATTCAGCTTGTCCAGCTCTTTCTTTATTGGGTAGCTTTTGCCTTCGTCTGTAACAAGCCATTCGGTTTCGGACTGTTCAACGGATACGGCGGCATTTTTTGAAAGGGGGGCATTGTTTTTTTCAAATTCCTGCCGCATCTTTTCGGAGATTGTGCTTTGGTCCAGGTCGGCCTGGAAGTCTAAATCGAGACTGCAGAGAGGTCTCTTTTCGAAATCAATATCCGGGTCACGAAGTGCGTCCAGCTTGTTGTCTTTGATGGCCGAATCGCTGGCATCAGCAATCAGTTTCAACTTGATTTGCTCTGAAGTCTCTTTGCCGAATCGCTTTTCAAGCAACCGGCGTGGCGCCCGGCCCTTTCTAAAGCCCGGCACAATCGCTTCCTTGCGCAAAGTGTCATATTGTTCTTCGGTGGCGTTCTTTATTTTTTCTTCCGGTACCTCAATAATCACCTTTTTCCTGCAGGGTCCAGCTTCCTCGATTGTTACGGTGTTTTTGATTTCATCCTGTTGTTCTTCTGTTTTTTCTGTCTCCGTGGCTTGCTCATCTTCTGCCATTTTGGTGCTCCCAAACG